>ULXU01054642.1_pt1 | contig 26806 bp, 28 predicted proteins | sample 1961521 | NCBI WGS metagenome assembly ULXU01 (sample SAMEA4835845, study PRJEB28245) | human gut metagenome | biome: gut microbiome; material: fecal sample | place: Denmark | collected 2008
GCCTATGCGCGGCTCATTGCTCGCGTAACTTTCTATTTACTACACATCCGGTTCTGAGATGCGTGTGACTCCCACATAGATATCCGATATTTCAAACCATGTAGGATAATCGACTATACCAGTCTGCGGAAGATGAAATATTTTTTGGAACATCCTTACTGCTTCCGCAGTATCGGTTCCATAGATACCGTCCGGGATCAGAGTAGGAATCGCCGGATAATTTCTGGCAATCCGGTTCAACTGCTGTTGCAGCTGACGGACTTTTTCCCCGGAAGACCCGATGGTCAGGTCATATCCTGGCCAGGAAGACGGCACTCCCGAAACAATATCTGCAGAATTGATGTACATATCATTGCCATAATAATAATGAATGATATCAATAGCGGAATATCCCCGATCTGCTAACGACTTGGAACCCCACTGACTCAACCCCCGGCAGGTGGTCCGGTTGCCGTCACAGTATGATGTGAAAATAGGCTGCCGTACGCCTGGTCTGGACAAATAATTGGCAAAAATGGAATCTACCAGATAATCGATCTCTTCGAACACATTCCTGCCATATACCCATTTCTGGTCATATGCCGTAGAAGAAGTTATTGTAAAATCATATCCTCTTCCCCTGTACCACTCTGTAAAAATACGATTTAGCGTAAACGACTGAATCACCAATATATTTGCATAAATCGCACTTTCCGGCCAGGTCGGATAAATCTCACTAGAAACTACATTTTTAATATAATCCTTATAGCGTACCCAGTAATTTCTGGCAGTGGGATCCTCCGGGTCGCCATCATGTACGATCACGTATTCCGGAATGACAACGCGGCTCAGAACGATCTCCCCTGTCTCATTCATAGGCTTGATCTCTTCTTCCGGAATCTTAGGAGGATATTCTCCAAACAAGGTATGTGGCGGTATCACCACCACTTTCTCCTCCTCTTCTGTTACATCCAATGGATTCATTCGTACCGGCTGTAATGAAAATGCCCCTGCCAAAATCTCAGAGCCGGATACCAGTACCGGTTCAAAGCCTTCTGCTGTCACTTGAATGTTATACTCAGAATAAGGCTGCGCCGTAATATCCGGAGTCAGAGAAAGCTCTCTGGGTGGTGCTTTCAGATTGATCTCCGGGGTCTGCCCCGATTCATCGGTAGTAAGTATCTCTATCGGAGAATCCGGATCTCCGGTATAAGAAATGGTAACCGTAGCACCGGAGATCGGTGCCATCCCCAGAGCGGAGACAACACTGATCTGTAGTGTTCCTGTATAAGTAGTGTCCGCAACATCCATGAACATGCGTCCTTTCTGCCTATCCCGTACCGCATTGTCCTCGCATGTTCGGTCAGGCAACAAATCTTCCTTACAGAATATGCAGGATGGGGAAAATATATCTATATATCCTTTGCCAAAAAACGACTCTTTTTAGCAGCTACAGCTGGCTTTCTATTACTGTTGGTGATGTTATCTTTAAATGAAATAACATAATTCTTTATTTAATAAAATTATATTTTATTTGTAACTATTGAGTATCATGTGAAAATTTTCGAATGAACGTCGAATGCTTGCATGCGTAAGAGCATTTGATAATCTTTATTGAGCGAAGTAACCACATAAATAAAAGGGTTGCCTACTCCCTTCTTCGCAATCCAAAAGAACCCCATTACCAATATTTCTATCAGCAATGAGGTTCCTCTACCCTATATTTATACTACTATCCACATCTCCTCTGTCAGATCGTACCACTGCCTTTTACGGAGATATGCCCCATAATTCTTGCGATAACGCAATGCCTTCTCGTAATCTATCTTCACCTCATAGAGGTAAAGCAGATGATTACCTTTTAGCCTATCTTTCGGCAATAGCAGCCTGTGCTGCAGCCAGTCTTGCGATAGGTACACGGAAAGGTGAGCAGGATACATAATCCAGACCGATCTTGTGGCAGAACTCTACGGAAGAAGGATCTCCACCGTGCTCACCACAGATACCAACATGCAGCTTAGGATTTACAGGCTTACCAAGCTTGATAGCCATCTCCATCAGCTTGCCGACACCGGTCTGATCCAGCTTAGCGAACGGATCGTTTTCGAAGATCTTGGTGTCATAGTAAGCGTTCAGGAACTTACCTGCATCATCACGGGAGAAGCCGAAGGTCATCTGGGTCAGGTCGTTGGTACCGAAGCAGAAGAAATCAGCTTCCTTTGCGATCTCATCAGCAGTCAGAGCTGCTCTGGGGATCTCGATCATGGTACCTACTTCGTACTTCATATCAATACCGGCAGCTGCGATCTCAGCATCAGCAGTCTCTACAACTACCTTCTTAACAAACTTAAGCTCTTTCACTTCACATACCAGAGGGATCATGATCTCGGGCTCTACATTCCAGTCGGGATGTGCCTTCTTAACTTCGATTGCCGCACGGATAACAGCCTTGGTCTGCATTCTGGCAATTTCGGGGTAAGTAACAGCCAGACGGCATCCTCTGTGACCCATCATAGGGTTGAACTCATGCAGGGAAGCGATGATATTTTTAATCGTCTCTACGCTCTTGCCCTGTGCCTTAGCCAGCTTCTCAATGTCAGCTTCCTCGGTAGGAACAAACTCATGCAGAGGCGGATCCAGGAAACGGATGGTAACAGGGTTGCCTTCCAGAGCCTCGTACAGCTGCTTGAAGTCGTTCTGCTGATAAGGCAGAATCTTCTCCAGTGCTGCTTCTCTCTCCTCTACAGTATCGGAACAGATCATCTCACGGAATGCTGCGATTCTGTCCTCTTCGAAGAACATATGCTCAGTACGGCACAGACCGATTCCTTCAGCGCCCAGCTCACGAGCCTTCTTAGCGTCTGCGGGAGTATCTGCATTGGTACGAACTTTTAACTTACGATATTTGTCAGCCCAAGCCATTACACGGCCGAACTCACCGGCGATGGTAGCGTCAACAGTCTTGATCTCGCCATCATAGATATTACCGGTAGTACCATCGATGGACAGCCAGTCACCTTCATGGAAGGTCTTGCCAGCCAAAGTGAACTGCTTGTTCTCCTCATCCATAGCGATGTCGCCACAACCGGATACACAGCAGGTACCCATACCACGAGCAACTACTGCTGCGTGAGAGGTCATACCACCACGTACGGTCAGGATACCCTGGGAAGCCTTCATACCGGTGATATCTTCGGGAGAGGTCTCCAGACGGACCAGAACAACTCTCTCTCCTCTTGCATGCCATTCTTCTGCATCTTCTGCGGTGAATACGATCTTACCACATGCAGCTCCGGGAGAAGCACCAAGGCCCTTGCCGATAGGAGTAGCAGCTTTCAGAGCAGCGGTATCAAACTGAGGATGTAACAGAGTATCCAGGTTACGAGGATCGATCATTGCAACTGCCTCTTCCTCGGTTCTCATGCCCTCATCTACCAGATCACATGCGATCTTCAGAGCTGCCTGAGCGGTTCTCTTACCGTTTCTGGTCTGTAACATATACAGCTTACCATGCTCAACAGTGAACTCCATATCCTGCATATCTCTGTAATGATCTTCCAGAGTCTTACATACTTCCTGGAACTGAGCAAATGCCTCAGGGAATTTGTCAGCCATCTCAGCGATCTTCATAGGTGTACGAACACCTGCTACTACATCCTCGCCCTGTGCGTTGGTCAGGAACTCACCGAACAATCCCTTAGCGCCGGTAGCCGGATCTCTGGTAAATGCAACACCGGTACCACAGTCATCACCCATGTTACCGAATGCCATAGACTGAACATTAACAGCAGTACCCCAGGAATAAGGGATATCGTTGTCACGACGATAAACGTTTGCACGAGGGTTGTCCCAGGAACGGAATACAGCCTTGATAGCGCCCATCAGCTGTTCCTTAGGATCATCAGGGAAGTCTGCACCGATCTTAGCCTTGTACTCAGCCTTGAACTGACCAGCCAGTTCCTTCAGATCGTCAGCGGTAAGCTCAACGTCCTGTGTTACACCCTTCTTCTCTTTCATTGCATCGATCAGCTGCTCGAAGTACTTCTTACCTACTTCCATAACAACGTCGGAATACATCTGGATAAATCTTCTATAGCAGTCCCAAGCCCAACGGGGGTTGCCGGACTTCTCAGCGATTACGTTAACAACGGTCTCATTCAGACCAAGGTTCAGAATGGTATCCATCATACCGGGCATGGATGCTCTTGCGCCGGAACGAACGGATACTAACAAAGGATTCTCGTGATCGCCGAACTTTTTGCCGGTGATCTCTTCCATCTTAGTAATGTACTCGTTGATCTGACCCTGGATCTCTTCATTGATCTCGCGTCCATCTTCATAATACTGTGTACATGCCTCTGTTGTAATGGTGAAGCCCTGAGGAACCGGCAGACCAATGTTGGTCATCTCAGCCAGGTTCGCACCCTTACCACCAAGCAGTTCGCGCATGTTTGCATTACCTTCGGTAAACAAATATACCCATTTCTTCATACTTCTTTGTCTCCCTTTTTATAATATTTTTGACAAAACTTTGTAACCCAAACCATTACCGGAGCATTTCGGCTTCGGTTTTCAAGTACTTTGATATTGTAACAATCTACCAAACGAATATCAAGACGAAATTGATAATTTTTTGACAGACTGCCCATTTTCATGCATAATGTTAAATTTTGTCATTGTATTTTTGTATATCTTGTCTAGTACTTTAGTATTATGTAACCGCTTACATTTGTTCAACTTTCTTTTCACGGTCATTACGCAGATAAACTGAATGGGATGGTAGCGCCGTTGTTGTTGCTATCATTACTACTGCCTGAACTACTATTGCCGGTGCTTGAATCTGCAGTACCGGGGTTCTCTGACTTTGAACCACAAGAAGATATACTAAGGATCATGACGATTGAAACTATTAAAAATAAACCTTTCTTTCTCATTTAATTAAAAGCCTCCTCATTAAAATCATGGGTATTATATCATGGATTTTAACATTAGTAAAAGAAAATGGGGTTCGCAAAAAAGGAGCAGGCTCCTTTGTACAGAGTCTGCTCCTTTTCGTTATTTTTTCTTATGATTGCATTTTATTCCAGCATACCATCCTTGATCACGTTGTGATCACGCAGCAGTTTTTCCACTACAGTGCCCTTCACTATGCGAAGCAGCGGCTTCTTCAGTGCATTTAATGGTCCGGGCAGTTCGATCTCCAGAGGAGACATACCATCCATCAGCTTCACGCTGCTATCCAGCAGTTCTCTGACATCATAGACACTGCCCCATACCTCAGGCACACCTCTGTCTACACCTAACAGTCCGTAGACTGCTTCCATAGCGGTTCTCACGGAGTACTCTGTGGTGAACACGGTGTCTCTCGGGGTCTCTGCGAACTGGCCTAAGAAAGCGAAGTTCACGCAGCCGTCGGGAATGACATCAGGACGGTCACCCTTGGTTCTGGGCATGAAGAATGCGGTGATATAAGGCATCATGGTAGGTACGCAGACTGCGCTGTGCTCTGCCAGATCTTCGATGTCCTCTACAGGAACACCCAAATGATACAGCCACTCTTCGGTGATCTCTTTACCGGTACAATCCTTCATGGGCTTTTTAATATAATCGCCGGGTACATCGGTAAACAGACCGTATACCCATACGCATACCTGATTCTTGTCCTGATCCTTGAACTGTCCCTGACGGTTGATGGTCCAGCTCATGAGCCACTTGGAGTCCTGACAGCTTACGATACCACCGGTTACGACCTTACCGCTTCTGGGATCACGCTTACAGATATTGGTAATATAAGGAATGATCTTGTCATCCAGTGTAGTCACGGTAGCGGATTCCCAGTTAGTCTTGGAAACATCGGAACAGAACTTCTCAGGATGTCCGAAGGAGGGATCCTGTTTTGCGATATTTTTCCACAGGCTCCACACACCGCTGGTACGAACCTCTGCGTCACCGTTGGGTGCATGATTCTGGTCGCCGTAGATGGTACCCTCTGTACAGCTTCCGTTGGTAACAAATACCAGGTCGTTCTCGGTGAGGACAATGCCCTTTTCTACACCCTTTACCTTGCACTCGATCGCCTTTGCCACCTTTTTGCCGTCATTGATATCGAAGATCACGTTAGTCACTTCGGTATTGAACTGGAAATCTACGCCTGCTGCCTCCAGATACTTCTTCATCGGAAGAATCAGGGACTCGTACTGATTGTACTTGGTGAACTTCAGGGCGCTGAAATCAGGCAGTCCGGAAATATGATGGATGAATCTCTGGAAGTAAAGCTTCATTTCCAGTGCGCTGTGCCAGTTTTCGAAAGCGAACATGGTTCTCCAGTATAACCAGAAAGTGGAGTTAAATACTTCATCATCGAAAACATCTTCGATGGTCTTGTCATACAGATCCTCGTCCTTTGTCATGAACAGCTTCATGATCTCCATGCAGCCCTTCTGACTTAAGTTGAATTTGCCATCAGTATGAGCATCCTGTCCACAATCCTTCGTTGCACGGCACAGAGAGTAGTTGGGATCTTCCTTGTTCAGCCAGTAATACTCATCCAATACGCTGGCTCCGGGCACTTCCAGAGAGGGAATACTGCGGAACAGATCCCACAGACATTCGAAATGGTTCTCCATCTCACGTCCGCCACGCATAACATAGCCTCTGCTGGGATCGAAGATACCGTCACAAGCACCGCCTGCGATATCCATTGCCTCTAAGATGTGAATGTGGGAACCGGGCATCTGACCGTCACGTACCAGGAAGCACGCTGCTGCTAAAGATGCCAGTCCGCTGCCTACGATGTATGCGTTCTTCTCGTCCACTCCTGCAGGCTTCTTCGGTCTTGCGAATGCTTCGTAGTTACCATTGGAATAATAGATACCTTTGCTGTTCTTGTCATATCTTCCAAGCTCGGTGTTGCGGTAGTCTTTCTTGGCTGCCTTGACGGCTGCCTTTCTCTCCTCTTTCTTCACCTCTGCCTTATGTCCTTTGGTTGCTGCCGCCACTGCGCCTGCACCTACTGCCAGTGCTGCCAGTCCCAATCCGATGTTGCTCTTCTTTGCCATAATGATTACCACCTTTCTTTGATGACTCTCAAATGTTTTTCTTGTTTACAATTAGGATCATACTTCTTTTTTATAAGAAAACCAATTTACAAAAGAGGGAGAATGATAAAGTTTTTATCATACTGCCCTTTTTGTAAAGTTCTTATACTGTTTCAAGATTTCTTTTCTGTCTGTTCGAAGTTCTCGATGGAGCGGCTGATGTTTCCGTAAAGAGTGATTGCCAGTTCTTCAACGATCTTATGATAATCATCCTTCATTCCCCGGTCGATCCAGTCTAACATCACACCCACAAAACCATATTTGTAAAATCCGGCAATGAATTCCTTGTGTTCCTCCGCCACCTGCATCCCGGCACATTTTTCCTCCACCACGTCCGCAATGAGCTGATAGGTCAGCTTGTTCAAATAGCTTTCGATCTTCTGCCTGTCCACGCAACGGTAGACATTCATAATGAAAGGTTTGTTCTCCTGCACCGCCTCGAAAATCTGGCAGAATCCTTCCTGCCAGTTCTCGTAGGTCTTCTTCCCCTGCAATGCCTTCGTGCCGTCTTCCACACATACCCACTCTGCCAGATCGTAAATATCTTTGAAATGATAATAAAAAGCCATCCGGCTGATCCCACAGTCCTCTGCCAGTTCATTAATGGTGATCTTATCCAACGGCTTCGTGAGAAGTTCTTTTTTCAAAGCTGCTTCCAGTGCCAGTTTTGTTATATTGGCCATAGCCTGTCCTCCGCTGTTTATGTATTATTTTCTGTTCTTCCTCGATATAGCTTATGTAATTCTATTATAAACTCACGTATTCGTACCATTGTACTCTACATCCCGCTTCACAGGATATTCGTTCACTACTGTCGCCGCTCGTCAATCATGCAAACATGTTGACTTCCTTGCGCTTATTATATTGTACGACAATAGCCTTAAAATGAGCAAATTAACTTTTTATAAAAAAACTCTTGCTTTTTGTAAAATTCCATGGTATTATTTTATTTGCGTTTCGGGGTGTGGCTCAGCTTGGTTAGAGCGCCGTCTTAGGGAGGCGGAGGTCGCGAGTTCGAATCCCGCCACTCCGATTCATGTATAGGCGTCAAAATCTTTTTTATGAGGTTTTGGCGTCTTTTGTTTTTGTAGTTTATTTATTGCTTTGGAAAATTGTAGAAAAAATTTGAAAAATTTAAAAAATGGCTTGCTTTTTATAAAATTCTATGCTATGATAATTTTCGTTCCGGGGTGTGGCTCAGCTTGGTTAGAGCGCCGTCTTAGGGAGGCGGAGGTCGCGAGTTCGAATCCCGCCACTCCGATTTAGGGGTTAGTGTCAAAGCCTTAGTTTTACTGGGTTTTGGCACTTTCTTTTTTATAAGATAATCACAAGGTAATCAAAAAAGTAATCAAGATAACTTAGCTACGAATATAGGTATCTCATTTAGTATCACAGCTTTACTCTCAGTTCAGCAATTCTTTTATTATTTCGTTTTCGCTTTTACTTTATTATCCGTTAGAAGAAAATCGGTAACTTTTAATGCAGAATATAACATTTAATATAACTTAAATTCTAATTAAAACAGAATAACCGCTCTCAGCTTCTTAGACTTTGGGCGGTTATTTATGTCTTAGGCAACTTTTGAATAGTCGATGATGGAAACCTCACTAGCCATCTTCTCAGCCATTGCAATAATATCATCTATTTTTTCCAAAATATCAGTATTGTATAGCACCTCTCCACACTGCTCACATTTCATGCATGGTACATTTTTAATTATCAAAATACAATTTTTCAAGACTGCCGTATAAGTTGTCGTCGATTCTTCCATATTTCCACTTTTACAAGATAAACATTTCATAACTACTTTTTCCTCCTTGTCTTCAAATCACTATTAAATGTTTTTATATCAGGTAAATATGCAGTTATAATTTTTGTATATTCTCCATTATCACTTGCAACCACATGAATAACTCTATTGTCCGTTGTATGTCCGTAAATCAGGCAACCGGGCCAAGGAAAATCATCTGGATACTGTTCTATAATTTCTCCTGTTAAAATACAGTTCTTAATATCTTTTTGTTTGATATCTCTCTGTATACATCTATTTGCTGCATGTTCACTCATAAATACTCTATGTTGCTTGTAGTATTCACGCAATTTTTGAATATCAATCACTTCTCCACTCCTTCTCTATCCATTTTTTCGGTCACTGCGTCAATGATATACTGTGTAATGCTTAATTCTGCGGTTTTCGCTGCTTCTACTATTTGTGCTTTCTTCTCGGCTTTCAACGTTATTTTCATTTGTACCAGATTGTTATTATCTATATATCTTTGATTACATTTCTTTTTTGCTTCATTGTATCCCGAATAGGCCAAAATTTGCACCTCCTCTAGATATACAATACCACAATCTCCCACCTAGTACCATGTAAAAGATATACAAATTTGCATGGTACTATTCGTCTATTTCGCATATCGCCAATAAATTACACTTTATAGCCCAATAATGCAAAAGTTTACACTAATTTGTGATTTCATTTTTTCTCTATTCCGACCATTTCATCTCTTTCTCAGTGATTCCCAGTTTCCAGCACTCTTCCTTCACCCTATCTTTTTCTGCCTGGTTCCCAATCTGATATTTCAACACTTTATCTTTAAACACAATGTATTTTTCATTCTCGGCTTTAAAATCCACAAACCAGTTCACACCTCTGTTCGAATCCGACAGCATCACTCTGGATATCTGTTTCGGAAAATCTTTTTTGTCACTGGTAAAAAATAATACAGTGCAATACTTAGGGTTTCCGGCGATATTCCACAATTCGATCTTGTGAACTTTCAGCAGGTCGATGATCGAATCGTCCGTCACACTCTCCTTAATCAGCACGTATTAGTATATTTCCGTTTTCTTTTCACACACTACATTCTCCCCACAACTATGCACCTCCCTAACTTCACTCAATGTCAGTTCATCCTTCAGCAGCACCTCCATGGAAACATGGAATATCTCCCCCAAAAGCAGCAGCTTGTCCGTTTCCGGCAGTGCAATATCCGCTTCCCATTTCGATAAGGCCTGCTCACATTGCATTTTTCCGCAAGTTCTTCCTGTGCTATGCCGTTTTCTTTTCGTAATTCCGTTGTTTTTTCAGATAGTTCCATAAAATACCTCCTTTAGTTGATGGATTTATTTTACGAAATCCACATTATATTTACCACCAACTTTGCGGTTCTTTTATGCAACTCTCAGTTGCCCGCTCATATGCCTTCCAGCATCTCACCTAATGTGCCAAAATCATCCACCACATTCCCCACATATTCTACACCATCTCGATTGAAGAGTATTGTTTTCATTCCCAGTTTTTCCGCAACTAGCAAATTATTTACACTATTGTCTACAAATACACACTGCGCTGCATTGCACCCTAACTTTTCAAGAGTATATACAAATATTTCCTTATCCGGCTTGCGCATATGCACTTCGCCACTGACAATCTTTTCTTTAAAATAATGATTTATCTGATAATAATCTGTCAGAAATTCACTCCACTCTAAAACATCATTGGACAACAGGCAAAAATCGTATATCCTACTATATTTTTCCGCAAAGTTTTTGAAATTTTCATCCAGGGTGAGATAATTTTTTAAATAGTCCTCCATTGTTTTTTCCGGAAAATTATAGCCAAGATACGATAAAAATTCTTTGCTGGTTAATTCTCCCTTCTGTGCCTTTGTGAAACACTGTTCATCCCTGATAATTCTTTTGATTTTCCCATGCTCCGAAGTTTCAAATTTCTGTAAAGTATATGGTACAAAATACCCTTTACTTTCCTTTATTATCACACCATACATATCAATCAGTAAAATTTTACTTTTTCCCATAAGATATCATTGTTCCTTTCACAAAAGTGTACCCAGCATTAGGATTTTCCTGAAAAAATTTTGCTATTTCCATATTGCGTTCGCAAAAATCTGCCGCTTCCTTTCTAGTCATTCCATGCGTCAAAAAGTATTGAATGGATTTTTCTTTTTGTTCCTCCGTTAATCCCCTGCTCCAGTCATTATATTCAATAAAATCATGTTTTCTTTGCTCGTAGTCTTCTCTTTGAGGCGTAATGAAATCCACCCTATCGTTCATTCTTACATCAACATCTTTAAGTCCTAATCTTCTCATCATATGTGCGTTACGAATCGCAGCCGCATAATCTCTTCCCTGTTGCTCCAGTTCTGTTTTCCAATTCTTTTCCATGCCTGCGTGTTCGCACAATCTGAAATAATCCATTCCGTCTATATAAAGGCCGTCACACTCAAACTCTCTGTTGGAATCAATGCAAATAATATATGCCCCTGGTTTGGCAAATTCCATCATCCTTTTTACAAAGCGTTCCGCAGAATCCAAATGTCGAAGGACCGCCTGGCATATCACAACATCATAACTATCCTCTGCATCATAAACATAAACGTCAGAATGAATAAATTCTCCTTGCAGTCTATTTTCCACAAATAGTTTTTTTCCCATTTCTATCAGATTTTCCGCCATATCAATTCCCGTATAGGTACTTCCTTTGGGCAAATATGGCATAATCAACAATCCAAGAAATCCAAACCCGCATCCGCAATCCAATACCTTTACCGGTCTATCTTCCAAACCTTTTTAATTAGGAACTCCATGTAATCATCATTCCACATACTTTTTCTCGTTCGAAGAAGATATTCCAATTTTGCTTCCCAAAATTCTCTGGTTCCTGTCTTGCTTGCAATATATGATTCTTCGGTTAATGGCACAATCCCCATCAGCTGGTCTATAGATACCCCAAAATACTCTGCAAGAACCGGTAAATATGTAATATCCGGCATTGCCCCACCATTTTCCCATTTACTTATTGTCTGAAACGAAACACCAACTATATCCGCCAGTTCCTGCTGTGTAATTTTCTTCTTGTGCCTTAATTCTGCAATTCTCAAATTTACCTTTTTCATCTGCGTAATCTCCTAACACTGATATTATACTAAGAATTCTCGCATTTGTCGTAGTAAACATACTAGAACAGATTCAACTCATAGGCGAATTTTTCATCGTTGATTATTTCTTTAAAAAAATTGACGTCAAAAAACCTCACCAACATCAGATATCAATGGATAATCTAAAATTGATAAGATTTTCTATATACTTATATAATAGTAAACATATTAAAATATTTTCAATAGTTAAAACTCCAGGCTATTCGCATTCAGCAGAAAATATTTCATTCCCATGATTACCATGTTTCCAAAATAAAGTTTCAACTGTTTTTCCTCCTGCATTTCTTATTTACAGTTTTTGATTTACAATAATATCCTTTTTTCGCTGTATATTTAATTTCATCCAGACACTCCTTTCCCATCTACCTCGCTGATAAATTTTTCTATCAGTCTGTTTACTTCATCCGGCTGGTCAGTATTGGAATTATGACCGGCATTTTTTATCCATTTAAGCGGTAATCCTTCTCTCTGATGCCATTTCTTATTATAGCTTTTTGCTGAACCTGCTCTATCCTTTTCTCCACAGATAAGAAGTGCCGGACAACTGATACGATATGGCAGATCTGCTTTGATTGCCTCAGCAAGCATTCTGTACCCAAAACCGGCGAGCCTTGCATATTCTTTAGGATCTGGATCATAGGACACCATCATCTTTTGCATAAGATTCTGACCATATTCCGTCTCTGCGCATCCTCTTGAACCAGCCCTAAGAAGCGCTTTCCATGGATATATCTTATATAATGGCTCTGCTCTTTCAAGAAGCCATATTTCCACTGCGGTCATATAAGACTTTTGAAGAGGTGCAGAATCAATGGAGATAAAGCCTTTTATCTTATCCGGATATAATTCCATATACATTTGAGCCAGATATCCACCCATAGACTGACCGATAATGATGGGATTATAAATTTCTTCTTTTACTAAGATTTCATAAAGCCATTCTGCCATGTCAGACAGACCGTAATTATTCGTAAATGGTCTGGATAATGCATGTGATGGTGCATCCCATACAAACACATTCTGTTTCTTCTCAAAATATTCTATCTGCTTCTCAAAAAGTCTGTGATCTGCTGTAAGTCCCGGCAAAAACACTAACGTAATTTTCTGCTTGTCTATTAAATTTACAAAATAATGAATGCAGCCACAGGGTGTTTTATAACTGTTTTCTGTCATTTCCCGTCCCCTTTCCATAAACCATTTCCCAATGATTTATCCTTCATATGCCACCTTCATTGACCGATTAACAGAAGACCTCATTGGATATCTCATTGACCTGCCTTAGCTTGTTTATAAAGCAGACCGCCTTTAGTAAACAATAATAAGAACATTACGGTTATCGCATACGGCTCTCTTGCCATAGCCAAAAACAAACAGCAATTATACTAAGTCCTACAGACAAAGCGGTAATTATCTTTTTACCTTGTTCAAAATTGAAATAGACCATCAGTATTTTTACAATTCCTATAATCGTTAAACTAACAAACAATGCCCAATAAACGCTCTTTCACATACGTGATATGATTCGTATCATTCCCACAAACCATACTTGTATCATGAATGCTCTTTCACATACTGCAGAAATTCCGGTGTTTTTGACCAGTATTTTACACCCCAGTTTTCAAAATTCCATTCTTCCATGTAATCGTTACACTCGAAATCCACATAATATATTTCTTCATTATTTACAACAAAATTCGTTGGAAAATAATCAATATTTGTATTGGCAGCATATAACAGTGCACACATTCTATGCAATTGCTCAATATAGTCCGTTTTCATCTTGTCTTCTAAAACCAACTGATAAATCGTGTCGCCGTCAATAAACTCCTTCAAAATGCGTTCGTTTTTCACATCTGTTTCAAGCATGACAGGCATTCTTATTCCGATTTCTTTCAATTTCTTGTAATCTCTGATTTCTGCCTCAAGCTTGTTTCCAAACTGATAATAATCACAAGGTTCATGATGTATCTGTTTCAAAACATACCTGTGATTTCCGGACTCTGCCAAGTAAGAATATCCACCTTTCCCTTTTCCCAGCAATTTAATTATTGTATAGCTTTTCCCATTTACAGTCATTTCTTTATTCATATGTTTTCCTCTGTTCTACACCAGGTTGATTACGGATTTTTAATATTATGATTCAATGATGTCGGGGTCAAAAACCCCCGCCTTTGATACCTACGGATTGCTTCGTGCTACGCACTATCACGTCTCCGCTCCGCTTCGGTCCGTGCTAGACATGTGCCACTGGCACATAGCACCCTACCCAATATTACAATAGAAATAGAGTTTTCACAAAGGTTAAACACGTAACCAACCACAAAATTTTTAGCAATAGCAATTACAAAAAATTCCGCAAGCCTTTCCCTGCCTGCGGAATCTTCCAAGCATATTATAATTTTTCCACGCACCGGATCAGTGCATCTACATTCTCTTCCTTCGTGGCCCAGCTGGTACAGAATCGCACGCAACTGTGTGTGGCATCGATCCGCTGGTCATAGCTGTACTCGAACTGCTCTGAAATCTTCGCCAGGTGCGCATCCGGTACAATGACGAAGATCTGGTTCGTCCGGTTGGGTGCCAGATATGTGTAACCCTTTGCCGTAAATGCTTCCCGCAGCTTCTCAGCCAGGGCAATGGCATGGGCGGAGATCTCCTGATAGAGACCATCAGTGAAAAGAGCGTCAAACTGCAGACCCAACAGTCTTCCCTTGGCAAGCATGCCGCCGTTCTGCTTGATAAGATACCGGAAATCCTGTGCAAGCTCCGGGTTTTTGATCACTACTGCTTCTCCGAACAATGCGCCGACCTTGGTTCCACCAATATAAAACACATCACAAAGCGCCGCGATATCCGGCAATGTCAGATCGTTGTCCGGCGCTGCCAGTCCGTAGCCCAGTCTGGCGCCATCTAAGAACAGATACAGTCCGTATTTGTGACAGGTCTCGGACAGAGCGGTCAGTTCTGCTTTACTATAAATAGTTCCCACCTCTGTGGGATTGGAAATATATACCATTTTCGGCTGTACCATGTGCTCAAAGCTGTCGTTGTGAATATGGGCTTCGTAAGCCTCTGCTACCTGCACTGCCGTGATCTTGCCGTCGGGGCTCTCTAATCCCAGTACCTTATGTCCGCAGGCTTCCACTGCACCGGTCTCATGGACATTGATATGTCCCGTGACAGCGCAGAGCACGCCCTGGTGCCTGCGAAGTGCCGCATTGATCACGGTGACATTGGTCTGTGTCCCACCTACCAGGAAATGAACTGCCAGGCTGTCATCCCCGCAGGCCTTACGGATCTTCTTGCGCGCCTCTTCACAGTATTTGTCCTCGCTGTAACCCGGTGTCTGCTCCATATTGGTCTGCACCAGGCGCTCCAGCACCTTCGGATGCGCTCCCTCGTTGTAATCACACTGAAATAATATTTTCTCACTCATGCTTTACTCTCATTTATATCGCCTTTCTTAATAAAGGCGCTACATCCTTTCTGCTACTCTGTTCCGATGCATTGTCGCCATTTTTCTCCCGTCACCCTCATTCCCTTGTGACCCTAGAGTAACCTGCCTCGGTAGCCGTTTTGTAATCATTGCCTTTTCAGTTCATTCATCAGTCTTTGGTCTCCAACACCTTCACAAGATATTCCCACACTCTCTTCGTGGAAGATATGCTTAAGGTCTCTTCTGTCGTATGAATGTCCTTCATATCCGGTCCCATGGATACACAGTCAAGGTCTGCGATCTTGCTGCCTAACAGTCCGCATTCCAGGCCTGCATGGATAGCCTCCACCTTGGGCTCAGTGCCGTACATTTCCGCATACAGCTTCACCATTTTTTCCCGCAGCGGAGAATGCACACGGTACTTCCAGCCGGGATAATCTCCGGTCACCACGTAGCTGCCGCCGGTCAGTTCCACTAAAGCTGCCAGTTTTGCGATCAGGTTGTCCTTCTCGCTTTCCACGCTGCTTCTGACAGAATACTCAGCCCGTAAAACTTCCGCATCCGCTTTCAGGATACCCAGATTCAGGGAAGTCTGTACCAGTCCAGGCATATCTGCGCTCATGGCCTGTACTCCGTTGGGAGTCGCCTGTAAAAAGGCTGCCACACGTTTTGTCTCTTCCGGCGTAGCACAGGTGATTGTCTCTGCCGTGTCTGCTAACCTTTTCGCAGTTACCTTTACGTCCGGGTCCTTGGTAGCAAGCTCGTCACCCAGTTCTGCTGCCAAAGCTGCTACCTGCTGTTCTAAGCTTTCCGCATCTTTTTCCTCTACTACGACTACTGCTTTCGTCTGTCTGGGGATGGCATTGTCTGCCAGTCCTCCGTCCGCAGATACCAGTCCTACGGGCATTTTCCCAGACAGCTTCCACAAAAGTCTTCCCAGGATACAATTGGAATTACCTCTTTCCTTATGGATCTCACCGCCGGAATGGCCGCCTAAGAGACCGGAGACTTCCAACTCATAACGCACGCCCGTAAGCTCCTGTTTTTTCATCGGGAAACGGCAGTTCACTCTCGCACCGCCGGCACAGCTGGTCAGGAAAATGCCTTCGTCCTCGGAATCCAGATTGATCATGCGATGTCCCTGTAACATGGACAGGTCGATCTCTCTGGCTCCGTCCATCCCGACTTCCTCATCCACCGTGATGATCACTTCCAGACGGGGATGCCCTATCTCTTCGGAATCCAACAGAGCCAGTGCGTATGCTACAGCGATGCCGTCATCTCCTCCGAGGCTGGTACCCTCTGCGTAGATATTGTCTCCGTCAATGCCGATCTTCAATCCTTCCGTCTTCATATCCATGGTGCATTCCGGTGTCTGCACCGCTACCATATCCATGTGTCCCTGCAGGATCACTACCGGCTCATTCTCATATCCGGGTGTCGCCTCCTTGACCATAATGACATTTTTCATGGCATCCTGTATATAGAAAAGCTTATGTGCTTTCGCGAAATCTACCAGAAAATCACTGATCTGATCCACGTTTCCGGATCCGTGAGGGATCTTCGTGATCTCTTCAAAATAGTAAAACACTTTCTTCGGTTCTAAATTCGATAAAACAGCCATTTTCATTTCCTCATTTCTGTTCTTTGTTTGGATCCATTTTGCCTGCAGATCGTCCTATACAATCTCAAAGCTCGTAACGATCCGCACAATCCCAGTATAAGTATTTGCTATTTTTCTGTCAAGAATAGAAAAAGGCACACGGATTATGCATAATGATATTTTTTCCTCTTCACAATCAAAAATCCGATGGTCACGAACAGCGCTAAAAATTCCGCAATCACGATGGACAACCATACGCCGGTAATGCCGATCATTCGCGGCAGGATCAACACGATAATGATCTGGAACACAAAGGTCCGCAGGAAAGAGATTGCCGCAGACACTGCTCCGTTATTCAGTGCCGTGAAGAAAGAAGATCCCCAGACATTCATGCCTCTCACCAGGAATGCGATAGCATAGATCCGAAATCCCCAAGTCGTCATCTCTAGCAATTTCTGGTCATAGCTTGCAAAAATCTTCACCAACGGCCCTGCCAGAATCTGGGAAGCCGTAAGTAATATCACACCGCAGGTCGATATGATGACCAGACTTTTCCGGCACAGATTCTTCAATTCCGCATGATTGCCCGCACCGTAGTGGAAGCTTACGATAGGTGCAGATCCCAGGGAATAACCGAGATACAAGGTCATGAAGATAATATCCACATACATAATGATACCATATGCCGCCACGCCGTTTTCTCCGGCCGCTTCCATCAGCTGAAAGTTATAGAGCACACCGACAATGGATGTAGACAGATTCGTCACCAGTTCGGAAGAACCGTTCATGCAGGTCTGCCAGATGACTTTTCCGTGCCACTTTGTCTTTCCAAGTCGTAACAGACTGCTGTTTTTTCCGGCAAAATAAATGATCGGAATCGCTCCGCCGATGACTTGTCCTGCCGCCGTTGCCAGCGCTGCTCCTGCCAGTCCCAGAGGGAATACCACGATCAACGCATAATCCAGCACCGCATTTGTCAGTCCCGCCAGGACATTGATCTTCAGGCTGAGTGTCGGTTTCTCCGCTGCGATGAAAAAGCTTTGGAACAAATACTGCACGACAAATGCCGGCGTGGACAAAAACAAGATACGGGAATATAACACACAATCCGCCTCCAGATCACCGCTTGCTCCCAGTGTCAATGCGATCTGCGGTGCAAATGCATATCCGATCAGTCCCAGGACAACAGACGCAGCCAGTGTCACGTATACGATCAGAGAAAAATATTCATTCGCCAGTTCCTTTTTCCCTTCTCCCAGCGTCATGGATACCACGGCGCTTCCACCGGTCCCCGCCATGAAACCGATCGTTCCTACGCCCATCAGCACCGGCATCACCAGATTCAGCGCTGCAAAAGGTGTTTTCCCCACAAAGTTAGACACGAAAAAGCCGTCTACAATACTGTATATTGAAGTACATAACAACATTAAAATGGATGGTGCCACGAAACGCAGCAATCGTTTATAGTCAAAATGATCTGATAATTGTATTTTCATAAAACTCCTCATTTCTGAGTGAAGCATATTTTTCACACTACTCTCTTTCTTTCTTGATATTTGCAATTTCCTCCCGGAATAATTCTGTCTGCCTTTTCATGATCTGCAGGAACTTTTCCATTTCCTGCTCTCCTAAGCTTTCCGTTGCCCGTACTTCAGCATCCATCAGGGGATCTACGATTTGTTTCACCAGCTTTTCTCCCTTTTCCGTCAGGTATATCTTCTTATTCTTGCGGTTGCGTTCTTCTGCACGAAGTGTGAGCAAGCCATCCTCTTCCATATGTTTCAAAGCGGAATTCACCGTCTGCGGCGTGTAAAACCAATAGTTGCAGATTTCTCTCTGTGTGAAAGTCTCTCCTTCCCTCTCCCTGATGCAATAGAGAATCCAGAACGCAGTTTCCGACAGGTTACAGTTCTTAGCATACACACGGTAAATATCATCCGATTCCTTCAATAACTGATTATATAGAGCCATTTGTTTCATGGCTTTTCTTCTCTGCTCTTCCATACGCTTCCAGTCTCCTTTCAAATACATTTTATCCGATATCGGATAATCCTGTATTATAATCCGAAATCGGATGATTGTCAACTCATAAAAAAGTGCACAGAAAGAACACTTCCCATTGTGTCTTTCCATGCATCGTTGTATAATAACTTCAGCATCAGTTCCGGGAGGAGTGCGGTACGCCCGTATCGCCAGTGTCTAGGTTCACCTTATTGAATATCCCATAGAGCACTCGGCGGCTGATGCTATTCTGAAATATTCTGTATATCTTTTATATTTATTATGTTACCTCAAGACACTATTATTTTATATTTATACAAGGAGCGTTTATTATGAACAAACTTATTTATTCGGCACTTTTTCATAAGGCCGACGAAGGAGGCTTTTAGGTTTCGTTTCCTGATTTTCCAGAATGTCTGACACAAAGAACGAGCCTGTGGAATGCCTACGAAATGGCACGTGATGCTGTCAAACTTACTATAATATCGCATTTGGAAAACGGTGAACCGTTGCCTGCATCCTCCGATATACACATATTTACTTCAGATACTATCAGTTTATATGTAGATATTACTTGGGAATCTACATAGTTTAAATCTGTATAACACATTTTGCTTCTATAAGCTTACATTATTAACAGTTTGGCTTTCGGTATCGCATGTGATACTATTTAAGTATAAAAATAGGTTTTATGAGTACAATAGAAAAAGATTAAAAAAATTCTACAGAAAGCCCATTCCAAACGATATTACATTTGATGATGTCAGGGTTCTTGCTTCTTATTTTGGATGTGAAATTGTAAGCGGCGTTAATCACAGCCAAAAAGTTGTTCACAAGTCATCCGGTACCGTAATCCCGATTCCTATGCATGGAAACTGTATCGGCGAAGCATATGTGAAAGAACTCAAAAATCTTTTCGATCAGATTAAAGGAGAATAGGTATGAAATACGAATTTGAAGTCTATCAAATGAAAGTTGAAGATCACTTATTCTGGGTAGCTAAAAGTAAAATTTTTAAAGGTTGTGTTGGTCAAGGTGAAACAACCGCCGAAGCTGTCAATGAATTAGAAGGAAACGAATTTGAATGGTTGGAAACTGCCAGGCAATGTGGCATTCCTATTCCCGATATGCATGTAAGAACAGATTCACCGCAATACAGCGGGAAAATTTCTCTACGTTTCTCTCCTTTTGTTCACGAACAAGCTTCTGACCTTGCAAAGAAACAGGGGATCAGTCTTAATCAGTATATTAACGATGCAATCGTATACTACAACAGCATGCTGAATGAAAGAAATACCAGTAATTCAAAAAATACTAAAAGTATTGATAAAACATCTAATTCAATCATACAATTCGGTCAATCTTAATACTATTGCTTCAAAAGTATAATTTTAAAATTAGGACTAGAAAAAAAGAAGAACATAGGTTATAATATTCTAAGTTCTTTGCAGATATGGTTCATCGGTAGAACGCTAGCTTCCCAAGCTGGAAAGGCGGGTTCGATTCCCGTTATCTGCTTCGTTCATTTGCTTAAAAAGCGTGAAAGTCGGTATCTTATTGGCTTTCACGCTTTTTCAAATTACATATTTTCACAACAGTGTTGTTGCTTTCACTTATCCAGGACTCCCAGCCACTTCAGAGCGTTCCAGATGCCGTCTTTATCCACATCCGTGGTGATATAATCTGCTGTTTCCAACACCTGTTTACTGGAATTCCCCATGGCAATGCTGGTGTGGGCATACTTTAACATCGGCAGGTCGTTATTGCTGTCTCCGATGGCCACAGTGTCTTCCATGGGGATCTTCAAATAGTCCGTAATGTAACGGATTGCTGTTGCCTTGGAATATCCTTTGGGGACAATCTCGTAAAACCCTTGTTCTCTGTCAATAAAATCCAACACTTCCGACAGGTCACGCTTCATTCCGTCCATTCCCGCCGGAGTCTCTGCATAGGCATATAATTTATCGTAGTTGCCCGGTGCATTGGCATAGCGATCGTATTTTCTATTCTCAATCTCACGTGCCATATGACGGAAAGTCTCGGTAAATACTTCTTCTCCTCTGGGAGCATAGTCTTCCCTGCTGCCTTCCAGGACCGCATCCACATGATATTTTTTCATAGCTGCCAGAATTGCCTTAGACTCCTCCATGGAAAAGGTCTTGTGCATCAGCCGTTTTCCATGATATTCAATCTCCGTTCCGCAGCCTAATAACAATCCGTCGAATTCCACCTGTCCGGTAAGATTTTCCCCTACCAGCCGTTTCGTACGTCCGGTGTTGATCATGCAGATATGACCGTTGGCTCTGGCGATGCGGATGGCTTCCTTCGTGCTCTCCGACATCAGTTCGCTCCCTCCGCATATTAAGGTTCCGTCTATGTCAAAAAATATTATCTTCATCTCAGATTCTTAAGCTCCTCTACCAGATCCAGATCGGATTTCTGTACCTTCAGATTCGTGGACACAGGCTCTTCGCCGGGTCTTGTGATCGTGATCTCGATAATGGTTCCTTCCGTGATCGCTCCACCCATAAAAAATCTGCTTACAAAGGCTGCAAATTTGGGATGATTGCTCTCGAAGGTATTCTTAGCATTCATCAGTTTCATCATCATTCCGGGATTTATCATAATCGTCTCCTATTTCTAATCAGTAACTATTCTGTCACCCTATAACTATCACATAATATCCACACGAATGCAAACGTTCGACGAATACTCCGTGAGAGTTACAAAATAAGAAAGGCCGTCCGCACCATCCGAAGATAATGTGTCCAGCCTTAACAGTTGCTATTATTTATGCGATCTTGGACTTAGCCAGCTCTGCAAGGGTCTTGAAACCTTCTGCATCGTTAACTGCCAGGTCTGCCAGCATCTTTCTGTTCATATCAACGCCTGCAAGCTTCAGACCGTACATGAATTTGCTGTAAGATAAACCGTTCATTCTGGCTGCTGCATTGATACGAGCGATCCACAGCTGTCTGAACTGACGCTTTCTCTCTTTTCTACCTGCATAAGAGCTGGTCAGAGCTCTCATAACAGACTGCTTTGCTACTCTGTACTGCTTGCTTCTTGCGCCTCTGTAGCCCTTTGCAAGCTTTAATACTCTATTGTGCTTCTTCTTGGCATTTAAGCCACCTTTAATTCTTGCCATGTCTTATTTCCTCCTCGCCTGAATTATAAATAAGGTAAAATCTTCTTCATATTCTTAACATTAGTTGCATCCGTAATTGCAGGCTTTCTCAGATTACGTTTTCTCTTGGTAGACTTCTTGGTTAAGATATGGCTCTTGTAAGCTTTAGATCTCTTTAACTTACCGGTTCCTGTTGCTTTAAAGCGCTTAGCTGCTGCTCTGCTTGTCTTCATTTTGGGCATAACGAGTTCCTCCTAAACTTTACTTAATCTATCGTGTCGGAATCCGACACTTTTTAACTGTACGAATTAACGCTTCTCAGTTAAAAACATTGTCATGCTTCTGCCTTCTACCTTGGGAGCTTTTTCCACTACCGCAATATCGGACAGGCTCTGTGCGATATCATCTAAGATATGCTTACTGTTGTTCATGTGTGCCATCTCTCTGCCGCGGAATCTCAGGGTGATCTTCACTCTGTCGCCCTTGGTCAGGAACTTTCTGGCTGCTGCAATTTTGGTGTTCAGATCGTTGGTATCGATATTGGGGGAAAGTCTGATCTCCTTGATATCGATGACCTTCTGCTTCTTCTTTGCTTCCTTCTCTTTTCTCACCTGCTCGTATTTGTACTTACCGTAATCCACGATCTTACAAACAGGAGGCTTTGCAGTAGGAGCAATCTTCACCAGGTCCAGTCCAGCTTCCTCTGCCATCTTCAGGGCATCTCTGGAAGAAACGATTCCGAGCTGTTCTCCGTCTTCTCCAATCAGTCGTACTTCTTTGTCTCTGATCTGTTCATTAATCATTAAATCGCTAATGGTTGTGTACCTCCATAAGAAAATGTATTAAACAATAAAAAAAGCAGATAGCATAACTATCCACCTGTTCCCTTCACGGACTGCCCTCATTCAAACAAATTCCAAACAAGTTCTCTGTCTATGAAAAAATCTGAACGCTTACCAGCCTGCGCCGTAAGGTGAGAGTGGATACTCTGCTTGTTGTGCCGTGTTCTTCACACGCTTAAATAGAATACCACGAAGTTTTCCTGATGTCAACCCCGTTTCTGATATTTTTCTCAATATTTTTTATCTGAGAATCTATGTACCGGCGGTCTCCCGCCGAATCCGATCATCTGCTTTATTATCCGCATATTACGGTTATTTGTCAAGCCCGATCTGATCTTTTTGTTTCCTCTTTCTGTTTCCTATCTCTCCGAAAAAGTAGCACAGGCGGTCTCTCTGCAGTCGCTGGCTCCGCAGCCCTTGATGTCTACATGATCCGCCACACACTTATAATTACTGTTATAGATGCACTTTACCGCCTCACAGTCGATGCTGATCGTATGACTTGGATGAGATAGGGAACTGGTAAAGGAATCCCTTCCCTCTCTCTTCTGTGCAAAGCTTTCACAGCAGGTTCCGTCGCAGTCACAGGCATGCTTGCCTCCCACCATGATATCTCCCTTACTGCACAGACAATCCTTATTATAGGTACAATTTTCCACAACACATTTCAAATCTGCCATGTCTCCCTCGCCTTCTGCCGCTTTCTGCGGCTCCTCGTCTCTGTTTTATTTTTAAAAGTTTTAAAAGGGGACACGCAGCAAAAGAGCAACTGCAGTTCCGCCACGCGTCATGGATAGTCTGTGCAGATTTGAAAAACTTATGCCTTCCACTGGATTTTTTACTGCATATGTGTTATATTTTTATTTGTTAGTCGTGGCTAACTTTGTTTTTATTCCTATTACACAAATTGTAACTATTCAGAACACCATTCGCAAAATCGCCATTTCAAAGCTTTATGGCATAGTTGCAAAATATTTTTACAGGAGGATTTCCCATGACATCCGAAGAATACAAAGCACTCTCCGTCAAAGAATTTACCGAAGCCGCCAAAGTCTATGACAGCGGCCATTCCGGAATTTATGAAATGTGTAAGGATGATTATCCGTTTTTGCTGGAAGAACTGGAAAAGGAGCCCTTTGACACAGTGCTGGACTGTGGCTGCGGCACCGGTCCCGTGATCGAACTGTTACATGAAAAATATCCCGACAAACATTACACCGGACTGGATCTGACCCCGGAAATGATCCGTGTGGCTCAGGCCAAAAAACTGTCAAATACCGTTTTCGTCGTGGGGGACTGCGAAAACATTCCCTTTCCGGAGGGCACCTTCGATGCGGTCATCTCTTCCAACAGCTTTCATCACTATCCGAATCCTCAGGACTTTTTCAACAGCGCCTACAAGGTTCTGAAAAAGAACGGCCGGCTGATCCTGCGGGACTACACCACGAAATCCAATGTGCTTCTGTGGCTGTGCAACCATATCGAGATGCCGTTAGCCCATCTGTGCGGTCATGGCGACGTCCGGCTGTATTCCGGCGCAGAGTTTCGAAAATTTGCGGAGACTGCCGGTTTTGAAGTGGTTTCCTTCGAAGCACAGGCGAAAATGCGTGCCCATCTCGTTGCTCGTAAAAACTAATATCGAAATACTGTTTCTTGTCATACCATTCAAAAAATCGCCGTCTCCCTTTTTTTTATAAGGAAACGGCGATTTTCATATTTTCCTACTTGATTTTATCCGGTAATCAGCTTACTTGCTCAGCTTCTTGGTTGCGATCTCATCCTTTAACATAGCCAGGAACTCGTCCTTGGATACGGTGGTGGTATTCTGCTGTCCGTGCAGACGATAGCTTACGGTGCCATCCTGTGCTTCCTGTTTTCCTAAGATGATCAGGTAAGGGATCTTCTTTACCTGTGCTTCTCTTACACGATAGCCCAGCTTCTCTGCTCTCTCATCGATATCTGCTCTGATGTTATTGTCCAGCAGATAACCGTACAGATCATGAGCATAAGCGTTCAGCTCTTCATCGTCGTTCTTAACCGGCAGGATCATTGCCTGTACGGGCGCCAGCCACAGAGGCAGGTTACCCTTGGTCTCCTCCAGGATATAAGCCATGAATCTGTCCAGAGATCCTAAGATTGCTCTGTGCAGGACCACGGGAGTCTTCTTCTGTCCATCCTTGTCCACATAAGTCAGATTAAACTTAGCGGGCAGGCAGAAGTCCAGCTGGCAGGTAGACAGGGTATACTCGTTACCTACAGCAGGCTTTACATTAACATCCAGCTTCGGTCCGTAGAATGCAGCCTCACCGATCTCCTCGGTGTACTCAATGCCCAGGTCGTTCAGAACCTTGCGCAGAGCGTCCTCTGCATTGTTCCACATCTCATCATCATCATGATATTTTACCTTGTCCTCCGGATCTCTCAGGGACAGGACACATCTGTAATCGGTAATACCGAAATCCTTGTAGGTATTGAAGATCAGGTCTACTACCTTGGAGAACTCGGACTCGATCTGCTCCGGTGTTACGAACAGATGGGCGTCGTTCTGGCAGAAATGTCTGCCTCTCTCGATACCCTTCAGGGTTCCACTGGCTTCAAAACGGAAGTCATGAGCGATCTCACCGATACGGATGGGCAGATCCTTGTAGGAGTGCTGTGTATTAGCGTAGATCATCATGTGGTGAGGGCAGTTCATGGGACGCAGTACGAAGGACTCGCCTTCCACTTCCATGGGAGGGAACATGTTCTCCTTGTAGTGATCCCAGTGACCGGAGGTCTTGTACAGATTTACAGTACCGACACAGGGAGTCATAACGTGCAGATAGCCCAGTCTTCTCTCTTTGTCCTTAATATAATTCTCCAGCTCCTGCCATACGGTGTAACCCTTGGGAAGAAACATAGGCAGTCCGCGGCCTACCAGATCATCTGACATGAACAGTTCCATTTCCTTACCGATCTTTCTGTGGTCACGCTCTTTGGCCTCTTCCAGCTCCTTCAGATGTGCTTCCAGTTCTTCTGCGGTAGGGAAGCAGACACCGTAGATACGCTGCATTACGTGGTTGCTGGCATCACCCTTCCAGTATACACCGGAATGTTTTACCAGCTTGAAGTTCTTGCACAGCTTGGTGTTGTCTACGTGAGGTCCACGGCACAGATCGGTGAAATCACCCTGATCGTATACAGTGATGTTGCCGTCTTCCAGATTGCTGATCAGGTCCAGCTTGTACATATCGTCCTTGAACATTTCCATAGCTTCTGCCTTGGAAACTTCTCTTCTGTAAATCTTCTTGCCTTCCTTGCAGATCTTCTTCATCTCTTTTTCGATGGCAGCGATCACTTCGTCATTGACTACATCGTTGCCGAGATCGATATCATAATAGAATCCTTCCTTTACCACAGGTCCTACCCAGAATTTTGCGTGAGGGTACAGATGCTTTACTGCCTGTGCCATGACATGGGCGCAGGAATGATTGAGCGTTGAAAGTTTTTCGTCTTCCTTAAAATTAACCATTTTTGTTCTCCTTTTTATTGTTTTCTAAACTATTCAGCACCTCCATTCGCAAAATCGCATCTGCGATGCTTTCCTTTTGCTCATTGAGATTACTTCGTCCTATAAATATCGCCAAAAGTTCTTACGAATGCAAGCATTCAACGCACTTTAGTCGATATTTACATGACTCTGAATAGTCACAAAAAAGTCCCTTGCAACGATCTGCAAGGGACGTATCACACGCGGTTCCACCCTGATTGCAATTAT
>ULXU01027062.1_pt1 | contig 26546 bp, 27 predicted proteins | sample 1961521 | NCBI WGS metagenome assembly ULXU01 (sample SAMEA4835845, study PRJEB28245) | human gut metagenome | biome: gut microbiome; material: fecal sample | place: Denmark | collected 2008
TCCGAGAAACATGATTTCTCGGAGCGCTTTGTCTACAGTCTCAAACCGCGGAGTCAGATGACTTCGCGGTTTTTTTGCTTTTTAGCCAGTTTTGCTTTGGCTTTTCGGAAACGGTTCATCATTTCCGTGACATAAGTGTCGGTCTGGAACTGTTTTAAAGTTTCCTCATCCATCTGGATGCGGTTATCCAGCGTTTTCATCATATCCTTGATCTGAAATTTTTCCGAAACATCGGGATCACTCAGATCATAAATCTGGTTATCCGAAAAACGTAAGATCAGAGGTTTCAAAAAATCATCCGGATTCGTCTCTAAGATCAAGGCTTTATCCCCACTGGTCAGATCGACGCATGCTCCCTGCGGAAGAATGTTGATACATTCACCGAGAGCCTGAACCACGGTAGAGTTAAAAAAGTCAGGATGTTCAAACAGATATTTCATGGTCACAACCTCAGACTGTGGTTCAAAGCCATAGCGCATAGCGGTCATCTGGTCAAAACAGCCGGCAACACGCAGAACCTGAGTGCCAAACCGCCAGGTATGTTCTTTCATATCCGGATGGGCAATATGGTTCGCAGGATGGATCATCTCCGCGATCACTTGTAGCGTCATTTTTGGAAGATGATATTCATTCGTCTGCGGTTTTAAAAGTGCAAAAGCATCTCCTCTGGCAAGACACAGTTTTTTATAATCAGCACTCTCGACATCTTCAAAGTCCGTCAGTTGGTCAGAATCCAGATAGAGATACCCGGTATCATACAAAAGAGCGGCTTCCACTAATGCAAGCTGTTCTTCATAGGAAAAACCGAGATGGTGTGTCAGGATGGCACAGAGAATACCGGTGTTCAGACCGTGTTTATAGACAAAATCACCGGAACTTCGGAGATTTTGTGAAAAAATAATCTTATGATCGAGGTTTCCAAACTCACGGATAATACTTTTACAAAGTTCAGAGAGTTTATCCGGTTCCTTTCCGGTTACTAACTTGCCAAGCTCATCCCGCAGCCGGAACATATACATGGTCTGGAACTGTTCAAAATGCAGCTCCTCCTCACTTAAAGGCGGCAGAGGTTCGGCAGGGTCTAGAACATAGATTCCGATCAAAGAGAATTTGCGGATACTGTTGATACCCTGAGGAGTCAGCTCCGTGTTACGTTCGTATAAAAGAACCCCTAAGCGGTTATAGATGGGTTTTGCAAGTCTCATACCGGGACATAAATCTTCTGTTTTTACAAAATGCATGATATCCCTCCCAATACATTGGTTTTACATAGAATATTGATTTATTTTAGCATAAACGGATATAAATGACAAATGACATCTTGGAAAGCATAAAAAACTATTGTAAAATAAAATTAGGATATCAAAAGGCGGTTTCAAGTTTTTTGATTGCCGGTTTTGTGCAATCTGCCAGTCATTAAGTTGTGAGCCGACCTTTGACACCCTAATCAAAATAATGGATAAAAAGAGGGATGAAACATTTAACAATGAAAAAGAGAGGGTGAAGCAGTATGGGAAGCGTAAAAACTATCAAAAAAGGAATAGCCATTGCCTTGAGCATGATGCTGGCGGTAACCGTATTACCAACAGGATTTGGAGTGCCAAAAGTACAGGCAGCAGGCGAAATGCTGTATGTGGGAAATATACGGGTAACAGAGGCAAACGCATCGGATGTTCTTGGAAATAAGACTATTTCCTATCAGGCATCCACGCATACACTGACACTCAATGGGGCAAATCTGACGACTCCGATGAAGGCCGGTAAATATATCTATGGCATTCGGTATGAAGGAGCAGGACAGATGCTGAACCTTGTCCTGAACGGCACGAATACGATCACTACAGGAAATGTAACCGATGCAAAAGAGTGCTACGGAATTTATTTAAGTATGAATGATACCTTGAAAATTTCCGGTACCGGAACCCTGAAAGTTACAGCCGGAATTGCAATGGATGACAGCATGGGAATTCTGACCGGAAGCCTTAAGATGGAGCAGGGAAGTGTAGAGGCAACTGCAGGAAAAGAAACCATATGTAAAATTAAACGTATCTTCCATTATGCTTCAGGTAAAAAAGCAACTTGTAAAGTAACGGTAAAATAAAAAGGAACTGACATGAAAAAATACGGAAAACTGCTCTGTGCATTTACTTTAGCGGTCACGGTAACCTTAACAGGTTCCTCCTCCATAGCGGTCCATGCAACAGAACAGAAAATTGAAGACACCAAAGGAAAACTGAATGAACTGCAGGAAAAGAAGAAACAGGCAGACCAGAAAGTAAAAGACCTGCAAAACAGCAAAGACAGCATGGGGCAGGAATTAGAAAATCTCGATGCAAAGTTAGCAGAGATCAGCACTTCTTTAACCGGTCTCGAAAATAAGATTACAGAAAAGCAGAGCAGTATCCGTGAAACAAAAAAGCAGTTAAAGAAAGCAAAAAAACGTGCGAAAAAGCAGTATCAGAACATGAAAAGCCGTATACAGTTCCTGTATGAAAACGGCAGTGAATCACTTTGGATGTCCTTATTGAATGCGGAATCCATGTCGGATTTTATCAATCGGGCAGAATACGTCAAAGCGATCAGCAGCTATGACAGGGAAAAATTAGAAGAATACGAGCAGATGTGTGCAAAGATAGCTTCTGACAAAGCCAAATTAGAGGAAGAAGAGAAGAGTCTGCAGGCATTAGAACAGAAGACAAAAGAAAAAAAGGAACAGATGAATACGCTGATCGCATCCACAAAGGAAAACATCAGCAGATCGGAACAGGAGATCGGTGAGACGCAGAACCTTTCCGCAGAATATGAAGCCGAAATAGAAAAGCAGAAAGCATATGAGGCACAGTTAGAGGCACAAAAGGCAAAAGAAGACGCAGCAAGGATGAGTGAGATCAAGGCACAGGAAGCCGAAGGGGCAGATGGCTCCAAGGTGCAGACACAGGCGGGAGATTTAGAACTGTTAGCGGCACTGATCGAGTGTGAAGCAGGCGGAGAGCCATACGAAGGAAAGTTAGCAGTCGGCAGCGTAGTGCTGAATCGCGTGGCAAGCTCGCATTTTCCAAACAGCGTAGTCGGGGTCATATACCAGAGCGGTCAGTTTTCGCCGGTAGCAAGCGGTCGATTTGCAACCGTATTGGCAAGGGGAGCAGATGCTTCCAGTACACAGGCGGCACAGGAGGTCATCGGTGGCAGGATCACGGTCAAATGTCTCTATTTCCGGAGAAATAACGGAACGATCCAGGGAACAGTCATTGGCAATCATGTGTTCTATTAACTTGAAGTAAAAGCGGGATTTTGTACAAACTATACAAAAAATCCCCGCTTTTTTTCAATCTCGGAAAGGATTTTGATAAATTTTTAACAATAAGGTTTTTGTTGCATTTTTTAACAGATTATGCTATCATTATTAACGAAGTAAAGCTTAGGTTGAAGTACATAAATTCTTTTGATTTAAGCTTCGAGTAGTAAGGAATAAATTAAAAACTCAGCAGTTTTTCAATTTATTTTTTTTAAGTATGAGATTGTTAAAAAATTAACATCTCATCCACACAAAGAAATCATAAAAAGGAGAAGAAGAAATGGCAGAAAAAGTAGTTTTAGCAGGCGCATGTCGTACAGCAATCGGAACTATGGGAGGAGCTTTAAGCACAACTCCGGCTCCAGTTTTAGGATCTATCGTTATTAAAGAAGCATTAAACAGAGCTGGTGTACCAGCAGAAAAAGTTGATCACGTATATATGGGATGTGTAATCCAGGCAGGATTAGGCCAGAACGTAGCACGTCAGGCTTCCATCAAAGCAGGATTACCAATCGAGACACCGGCAGTTACAGTAAACGTTGTATGTGGTTCTGGTCTGAACTGCGTAAACATGGCTGCACAGATGATTAAAGCAGGAGATGCTGACATCGTAGTAGCAGGTGGTATGGAAAATATGTCTATGGCACCATACGCAGATATGAGCGGACGTTACGGACACAGAATGAACAACGCTACTTTAGTAGATACCATGGTAAACGATGCATTATGGGATGCATTCAACAACTACCACATGGGAATCACAGCAGAGAACGTAGCAGAGCAGTGGGGCTTAACTCGTGAGCAGTTAGACGAGTTCGCAGCAACTTCACAGCAGAAATGCGAAGCAGCTCAGAAAGCTGGAAAATTCAAAGATGAGATCGTTCCTGTAGAAGTTAAGAAGAAAAAAGAAACTGTTATCGTAGATACAGATGAAGGACCACGTCCTGGAACAACAAAAGAGAGCATCTCCAAATTACGCCCGGCATTCAAGCCAGACGGAATTGTTACAGCAGCTAACGCTTCCGGAATCAATGATGGAGCAGCAGCAGTTGTTGTTATGAGCGAGAAAGCAGCAAAAGAATTAGGTGTTAAGCCAATGGCTACTTTCGTAGCAGGAGCACTTGGCGGAGTTGACCCATCTATCATGGGTGTTGGACCGGTTGCTTCCACAAAGAAAGTATTTGCTAAGACAGGCTTAACAATTGATGATATGGACTTAGTAGAAGCTAACGAAGCATTCGCAGCACAGTCCTTAGCAGTAGCACATGACTTAAACTTCGATATGAGCAAAGTTAATGTAAACGGTGGTGCAATCGCACTTGGACATCCGGTAGGAGCTTCAGGATGCCGTATCCTTGTTACACTGTTACACGAGATGCAGAGAAGAGACGCTAAGAAAGGTCTTGCAACACTTTGCATCGGTGGTGGAATGGGATGCTCTACTATCGTTGAGAGAGACTAATCAACAACAGGTATCAATAGCCGGTGTCTGATGGCACCGGCATCAAAAGTTAATAAAATTCCATAAGGAGGAACTGACATGAAAGTTGGTATTATTGGAGCAGGAACCATGGGTTCCGGTATTGCACAGGCATTTGCACAGACAGAAGGATATGAAGTATGCTTATGTGATATTAATGACGAATTTGCAGCAAACGGAAAAGCTAAAATTGCAAAAGGATTTGAGAAGAGAGTTGCAAAAGGCAAAATGGAGCAGGCAGCTGCAGATGCTATCTTAAACAAAATCGTTACAGGTACAAAAGAAATTTGTACAGATTGTGACTTAATCGTTGAGGCAGCTCTTGAGGTAATGGATGTTAAAAAACAGACATTCAAAGAGTTACAGGATATCGTAAAGAAAGATTGTATCTTCGCTACAAATACATCTTCCCTTTCTATCACAGAAATCGGTGCAGGAATTGACAGACCGGTAATCGGTATGCATTTCTTCAACCCGGCTCCTGTTATGAAACTGATCGAGGTTATCAAAGGCGAGAATACACCGGACGAGTTAAAAGACAAGATCGTTGCTATTTCTAAAGAGATCGGTAAGACTCCTGTAGAAGTAAACGAAGCTGCTGGTTTCGTTGTAAACAGAATCTTAATCCCATATGTAAACGAAGGTGTTGGCATCCTTGCTGACGGCGTTGCTTCTGTAGAAGGAATCGACACAGCTATGAAATTAGGTGCAAACCATCCAATGGGACCATTAGAGTTAGGTGACTTAATCGGATTAGATATCTGCCTTGCTATCATGAACGTATTATATGATGAGACAGGTGATCCTAAATACCGCCCACATCCATTACTTAAGAAAATGGTACGCGCAGGCAAATTAGGACGTAAGACAGGCATCGGATTCTACGACTATTCAAAATAATAAGATGAGCAGAAGGAATAACGGGGAACATTCCCCGCTGTTCCGTATGCGAAATACCTCAAGATGAAACAAGCATTTTGGGGAATTTGCTCGTTTTAAAATAAATAAAGTAAATGGAGGAATATAAATCATGGATTTTTGTTTAGATAAAAAACATGAAATGGCGAGAACTCTTTTCAAAGAATTCGCTGAGACAGAAGTAAAACCTCTCGCTCAGGAGGTTGACGAGACAGAACATTTCCCGGCAGGAACTGTTGAGAAAATGGCAAAAGCAGGCTTTATGGGAATTCCTGTACCAAAGGAGTACGGCGGACAGGGATGTGATCCTCTTACATATACCATGTGTGTAGAAGAGTTATCAAAAGTTTGTGCAACAACAGGCGTTATCGTATCTGCACATACATCTCTTTGCATCGACCCGATCATGACATATGGTACAGAAGAGCAGAAGAAAAAATATGTAACACCACTTGCAAAAGGTGAAAAACTTGGTGCTTTCGGTTTAACAGAGCCGGGTGCTGGTACAGATGCTCAGGGATGCCAGACAAAAGCAGTTTTAGATGGTGATGAGTGGGTATTAAACGGATCTAAATGTTTCATCACAAACGGTGAAGTTGCAGACGTATATATCATCATTGCTATCACAAGCGTAACAGAGGATAAGAGAGGAAGAAAGAAAAAGAACTTCTCCGCATTTATCGTAGAAAAAGGTGCTCCGGGATTCTCCTTCGGAACAAAAGAGAAGAAGATGGGTATCCGTGGTTCATCCACATATGAGTTAATCTTTGAGGATTGCAGAATTCCAAAAGATGCTTTATTAGGACCTGAAGGAAAAGGTTTCCCAATCGCAATGCATACATTAGACGGTGGACGTATCGGTATCGCTGCTCAGGCTCTTGGTATTGCTGAAGGTGCATTAGATGCAACTATCGCATATGTAAAAGAGAGAAAACAGTTTGGTCGTACAATCGCTCAGCAGCAGAACACTCAGTTCCAGTTAGCTGATATGGCAGCAAAGATTGATGCAGCAAAATTCCTTGTATATAGAGCAGCTATGGCAAAAGCAACACAGAAAGTATATTCTGTAGAAGCAGCTAAAGCAAAATTATTTGCAGCTGAGACCGCTATGGACGTAACAACAAGATGCGTTCAGTTATTCGGTGGATACGGATACATCAGAGAGTACGATGTAGAGCGTATGATGCGTGATGCTAAGATCACAGAGATTTACGAAGGAACTTCAGAAGTTCAGCGTATGGTTATCTCTGGTGCTTTATTAAAATAATCGCGATTCCAGCGGATTGAAAATGAAGTCATTAAATCAAACATAAGGAGTGAAATTACCGTGAAAATAGTTGTATGTGTAAAACAGGTACCGGATACAAAAGGCGGAGTTAAATTTAATCCGGATGGTACATTAGACAGAGGTGCGATGCTTACAATCATGAACCCAGACGATAAAGCTGGATTAGAGGCAGCACTGAGAATTAAAGATGAGTACGGCGCAGAGGTTACTGTACTTACAATGGGTCTTCCAAAAGCAGAGGAAGTTCTTCGTGAAGCTATGGCAATGGGAGCTGACAAGGGAATCCTTGTAACAGATAGAGTATTAGGTGGAGCTGATACATGGGCTACATCTACAACTATCGCAGGAGCTCTTAGAAACATCGATTATGATTTAATCATTACAGGTCGTCAGGCTATCGATGGTGATACTGCACAGGTTGGACCACAGATCGCAGAGCATTTAAATCTTCCTGTAATCTCTTATGCACAGGATATCAAGATTGATGGAGATTCTGTTATCGTACAGCGTCAGTATGAAGACAGATACCATGAATTAAAAGCAAAAATGCCTTGCTTGATTACAGCATTATCTGAGTTAACCCAGCCACGTTACATGACTCCGGGCGGAATCTTCGATGCTTATGATCAGGAGATTACTGTATGGGGCAGAGCTGACTTAAAAGACGTAGATGATTCTGACCTTGGATTAAAAGGTTCTCCTACACAGATCGCAAAAGCATCTGACAAAGTTCGTAAAGGTGCAGGCGAAAAAGTTACTCTTGATGCAACAGAGTCTGTTGACTACATCATGGGTAAATTAAAAGAGAAACATGTAATCTAATAAGAATAAGGAAAAGTGGTGAATAAAAGTGGAAAAAATGAACTTAGAGGAATATAAAGGAGTATTTGTCTTTGCACAGCAGGTTGACAATGAGTTAACCCCAATCGCTTTTGAGTTAATTGGAAAGGGTAAAGACTTAGCAAAAGATTTAAACACTGATGTTACAGCTGTACTTATTGGTTCCGACGTAAAGAGCCTTGCTGACGAGTTAGCAGAGTACGGTGCTGACAAAGTTATCGTTGTAGACGATCCTGAATTAAAAGACTACAGAACAGAGCCATATGCTCATGCACTTGCATCTGTAATCAAAGAGTACAAACCGGAGATCATGTTAGTAGGTGCTACAGCAATCGGTAGAGATTTAGGACCTCGTGTATCCGCAAGAGTTAAAACAGGTTTAACAGCAGATTGTACTGTACTTGAAATCGGTGAGTTCAAGGGCGTTGCAAACCAGTTATTAATGACTCGTCCTGCATTCGGTGGTAACACAATCGCTACTATCGCTTGCCCTAACACACGTCCTCAGATGGCAACAGTACGTCCGGGCGTTATGCAGAAATTAGAGCCTGTAAAAGGTGCTAAAGCAGAAGTTATCGAGTATAACCCAGGATTTACTCCTGACAACAAATATGTTGAAATTTTAAAAGTTGTAAAAGAAGCTAAGAGTGCAGAGAACATCATGGACGCTAAGATCTTAGTATCCGGTGGTCGTGGAGTTGGTTCTGCAGAGAACTTCAAAATGCTTCAGGATTTAGCAGATGTACTTGGCGGAATGGTTAGCTGCTCTCGTGCAGTAGTAGAGAATGGCTGGAAACCAGTTGATGTTCAGGTAGGTCAGACAGGTAAGACTGTACGTCCTAACTTATACTTCGCAATCGGTATTTCCGGAGCAATCCAGCACGTTGCAGGTATGGAAGAATCTGATATCATCATCGCAATCAACAAAGATGAGGATGCTCCAATCTTTGATGTAGCTGATTACGGTATCGTTGGAGACTTAAACAAGATCGTTCCAGCATTAACAGAGGCTTTAAAAGCTGAGTTAGCATAAGGAAAACAAAGAGTTTTACAGAGACAGGGAGTAGTTCCTGTCTCTGTTTTGCGTTGTCAGAGAAATAAAATCATGGTTTCTGTGGAAAAATAAAAAAAGAAATGCAACAAATTATTTAGAAATGTTGCATTTCTTTTCTTTTATGTCTTATATATCGGTGGTAATCGCCAATACTTTATACCTATTTAAAAATTTTTTATAAATTTATTTCTAAAAAGACAGAGTCTTTGTCATCCTGCTCAATTCCCAGATAACGTTTTGTGATTTCAAATGAAGAATGATTGTAAATTTCCATTAGGACAGCCGGCGGTGTACCGCATTTCCATGCATGATACCCAAAAGTCTTTCGCATGGAATGACAACTGATATGCTCATCCAGATGCAGTCTTTCGGAAGCATGCTTGATAATGCGGAAAGCCTGAGAGCGGCTAAGGGGAATGTCAGCATGTCCTTTTCCGGGAAATAAATAGTCTTGTGGGGATACTGCCGGGAAATATTTTTGGTATAAAAGTAATGCCTGTTGGGCGTTCTGGTTCAAGGCAATGCGGTTCTCTTTTCCCGTCTTTTGTTCCGTGACTGTAATATGGTAACGGAATTTCTGAGTTTCAAAGTCGTATACATCTCCCCAGGTCAATTGAAGTAAATCGCTGATACGGAGTGCTGTATTCAGCCCTAAAGTAATCAAGGTGTAATTTCTTGGATTTGGTTCCTGTAAGTAATAAAAATTCTTTAATTGTTGCAGTTCCTCCAAACTGCGAATTGGTTGTGTTGTACTCATAATTTCCTCTTTTCTCATTTTTCAAACTCAATGCAACATTTCTAAATAGAATGTTGCATACCCAAGAAAAAGTCAACAAGGAGTACCCACAGGGCATCTAAATACCCACAGGGTAAAAACAAGGAGGTTCTTATGCTGAAATTAACGGTAGAAGTAGGAGAGTCACTCTTAATCGGGGATGACATCAAAGTGGTATTTACAGGAGGAACCAGTAATTATGCCAGAGTGCTGGTGGAAGCTCCAAAATCTCTTCCTATTGTGCGTAGCAGTTTAGTGGAAAAGCAGAGTGGAGGGAAAAAGGGACAGCAATACCGTTATAAAAAAGAACGGGATTTATCCCCGGAGGCAAAAGCACGCATCAATGCGATTCTAGCAGAGGAACGCAGACGTGTAAAAAAAGAAAACCAATAGGTAATAATGTGGGGCTATCCTAGGGGCTTCGCTTATTATAAAAGTCCGGAAAAGGATTTTAGGACTAAACAATCAAAAAAATTCCGTGAAGAACACGGAACAATCACAAGGAGGTACATTTATGGTAGTACAACACAATATGCAGGCAATGAACGCAAGCAGAATGCTTGGAGTAACAACAAGTGCACAGTCAAAGGCAACAGAGAAACTTTCATCCGGTTACAGAATCAACCGTGCAGCAGATGACGCAGCAGGATTGACAATTTCCGAAAAGATGAGAAAGCAGATTCGTGGACTGGATCAGGCTTCCACAAACGCACAGGATGGTGTATCCGCAGTACAGACTGCTGAAGGTGCTTTAACAGAAGTACACTCTATGTTACAGCGTATGAATGAACTTGCTACACAGGCATCCAACGGAACAAACAGTCAGTTAGACCGTGATGCAATTCAGGCAGAAATTGACCAGTTGACCACAGAGATTGACCGTGTTGCAGAGACAACAAAATTCAATGAGACCTATCTGTTAAAGGGAAATACTGCTGGAAAATCTTCTGACGTGAAAGTTGCAGCTCATGATGCAGGTCTTGCAGGAAAATTAGGTGAAAGTGTAAATGGTAAAGCTACATTTACAGCCGATGAATTAAAGGTTGGAAGTAAAGTATCAATTGGTGGAACAGAGTATAATATTGTTGATTCTTCTAAGACATCTGATTATACTTCAATTAAGGACTATACTCCGGCAGCCGGAGATATTCTTGTACAGGAAGGTAAAACATATACATATGTTGATAACGGTGCTACAACACCAGGTGGGCAGAAAGCAGGAGCAGCCGGATGGTTTACGGACGATAATAAAACTACAACAGCAGATACAGTTACGTTAAAAGAAGGTTCTACTCTTACAACAAAGGCAGATGGAAAGACAACAACTTTAGTTGGTTCTAGTAGTTTGACAATGGATAAAGCAGCTGCTTCTACACCTACTTGGGAAACAGGAGATACCCTGGTTCATGATGGAAAGACATATACAAAAACTGCAACCACAAATGAGTGGGTAGATGAAGAAGGAAATAAAGTACAAAATGCCAACCTTGCAGAAGCTGGTGATACCTATACCATCAAAGCTACAGGAAAAGAAGGTCAGATTGACAATGACGGTATTTCAACGGTTGAAAATATCCAGGATATGATTAAAGCAGCTTCTGATGGTGATATAATTAAAATTCGTAATGCAGCTGATGGAACAGACAAATCTTATACAGTAGGGGTAACAACAAAAGAAGATGGTACCAAATATACTGCAGATGATATTGCGGCATTAGTAAATGCAGGAGATTATGTAACCGATCAAAATAGTAAAACCTATTATGCTGTCCCTAAGGCATCTGAAAGTGCAAATGATATTACTTTAAAAGAAGCATATTCAAAGATGGCAGATGAATTACAGAAGGCAAGTTCCATTGGAACTGATAAAGCAGCTTCAGTTGTAAATAATGGAGATGGTACATTTGAAATCACACAGGGTACCGTATCTGTCAAAGATGGTCTTTCTTTCAATCTTCATGTAGGTGCAGATGCTGACATGACCAACAAGATTACAGTCAACATTGACTCCATGAGTGCAGCAGGTCTTGGAATTAAAGGCTTAAACGTATCAGATGATACAGGTGTAGAGGCAACCTATGCCATTGATGCGATTGCAGATGCAATTTCAAAAGTATCTTCTCAGCGTTCCGCACTTGGTGCTGTTCAGAACAGATTAGAGCACACGATTTCAAACGTAGATAACGTAGTTGAGAATACTACATCTGCTGAGTCTCGTATCCGTGATACAGATATGGCTAGTATGATGGTAGAATACAGCAAGAACAACATTCTTGCACAGGCTGGACAGTCTATGCTTGCACAGGCAAATCAGTCTACACAGGGTGTTCTTTCATTACTCAGCTAATTTTAGATATCAAGTTCATAACGAGCATTACTACCTATAAGTCATTATTTCACAGCCGGATTTCCCGGCTGTGGGAGGATGGCTTTTTTGTTTGTGAAAGGTTATAACATTAAATCAATATGTGAAAAAATTAACAATAACTCTTGCAAACCCATCCGATTTATAATAAGATATAGTGAGCAACGGCACAGTTGTGAAACAAACAAGGAAAGAGAGGAAAAGACCATGAGAAAAAATGGGAAACTGAATACCACTTATATGGTAGAGATGGCGTTATTGATTGCAATCATTTTAATTATGGCTTTTACCCCTATCGGTTACATTAAGACATTCGGATTAGAGATTACGCTGATTGTTGTTCCGGTGGCGGTGGGAGCTGTAGTATTAGGACCGGCTGCGGGTGCGATTTTAGGAGGCGTATTTGGAATTACAAGTTTTATACAGTGCTTCGGAATGAGTGCATTTGGAGCAATGCTCTTAAGCATTAATCCGGCAGGTACCTTTGTGGTATGTTTTGTTACACGCCTTTTAATGGGATGGCTGACAGGACTGATTGCACAGGGATTGAAAAAAGTAAAGGCATTAAAGGGGGCATCCGTTTTTATTGCCAACCTTTGCTGTCCACTGCTGAACACCCTGTTATTTATGACAACCTTAATTCTGTTCTTCTATCAGACAGAATTTATCCAGGGACTTGCAAAAAATATGAACGTGGCAAATCCATTTGCATTTGTTATTGCATTCGTTGGAGTAAACGGTTTAGTTGAGGCAGCAGCATGTTTCGTAGTCGGAAGTGCAATTACAAAAGCATTACAACATTCCGTAAACAAATAGAATCTATATAGGGAAGCCTATCTGTGAAAAATACCCCTGAGGCGATGTCGTGATATGTTCCGGAATCCGGGACACATATCATATATACGACTTTCGTATCAGGGGTGTTTTGTGGTAAAATGAACACATAGGTAGAAGCAAGGAGGAACGAAAAGTGGCAAACAAAAAGCTGATTTCATGGAATGTCAACGGTTTACGGGCATGCATGGGAAAAGGATTTATGGATTTTTTTGAGCAGGCAGATGCGGATATTTTTTGCCTGCAGGAGATCAAGCTGCAGGAAGGACAGATAGATTGGAACAAAGAAGGCTATTATGCCTATTGGAATTATGCAGAGAAAAAGGGCTATTCGGGAACAGCCATATTTACTAAAGAGGAACCGTTAGAGGTCACTTATGGATTAGGAATTGAAGAGCATGATAAGGAAGGACGGGTGATCACATTAGAATTCCCGGAGTACTATCTGATCACCGTGTATACACCGAATTCCCAGAGTGAGCTTGCAAGACTGGACTATCGTATGAAGTGGGAAGATGATTTCAGGGCATATCTGTTGCAGCTTCGGAAAAATAAACCGGTCATTGTCTGCGGAGATATGAACGTGGCACACAAGGAGATCGATTTAAAGAATCCAAAGACAAACAGGAAAAATGCCGGATTTACGGATGAGGAGCGGGCAAAGATGACGGAGCTTTTAGAGAGTGGCTTTATTGATACTTTCCGCTACTTTTATCCTGATATGGAGCAGATCTATTCCTGGTGGTCGTATCGTTTTAAGGCAAGAGAGAAAAATGCCGGATGGCGGATTGATTATTTTTTAGTGTCAGAAGAGTACAAAGAGCATTTAGCAGATGCTAAGATCCATACGGAAGTTTTTGGCTCCGACCATTGTCCGGTCGAATTGGATCTGAAGTAGGAAGGACAGAAAACTATGGTATACACGATCACTTGTAATCCGTCGCTGGACTATGGTGTTACCGTGGAGAATTTTCAGATGGGACATACGAACCGGACCGTGACTGAACAGATGAATGTCGGTGGCAAGGGGATCAATGTATCCATTGTATTAAAACATCTGGGGATTCCTACAAAAATACTGGGATTTACAGCAGGATTTACGGGAAGAGAGATAGAAAAGAGAATCAAAGAGCAGGAAATCGAGGCAGAATGGATACGGCTGCCGCAGGGAGATTCCCGCATTAATGTCAAATTACTTTCTAACGAAGGAACGGAGATTAACGGACAAGGTCCTGGCATTTCTAAAAAAGAGGTGCAGGAGCTAGAGGAAAAATTAGGCATTCTTACAAAAGAAGATGTCCTGGTTTTGGCAGGCAATGTGCAAAAGAGCTTAGGACAGACATTTTATGCAGATATGATGAAGAAGTTGAAGGATAGACAGATACGGACCGTGGTGGATGCATCCGGGGAACTTCTAAAAGCAGTACTGCCTTATCATCCGTTTTTGATCAAACCGAATCAGGATGAATTAGAGGGACTGTTTCAGGTCAAAATGAGTACGAAAGAAGAAATGTTTGCCTATGCGAAGCAGTTGCAGAAAATGGGAGCATGCAATGTATTGATTTCTTTAGGGGGCGATGGTGCATTGCTTTTGACAGAACATGGAGAGCAGATGCAGTTAGATGCTCCAAAGGGCGAGGTGCGAAATGCAGTTGGTGCAGGAGATTCCATGGTGGCAGGTTTTTTAGCAGGCTATATGGAGCATGCTTCCTATGGAGAGGCATTTCGAACGGCAGTTGCAGCAGGAAGTGCCAGTGCATTTTCAGAGCATTTGGCAACCAGAGCAGAGATTGAGCAGATATTGCCTTTACTTCTGGATTCATATCAGATACAATAAAAACAATAATAATGGAAAAGTGAGGAAATAAAAATGGCACAGAACCCGATCATTACAATCGAAATGGAAAACGGAGATATTATGAAAGCGGAGTTATATCCGGAAATTGCACCAAATACCGTGAACAATTTTATCAGCCTGATCAATAAGGGATTTTATGACGGATTGATCTTTCACCGCGTGATCAACGGATTTATGATCCAGGGAGGATGTCCTGACGGAAATGGTATGGGCGGCCCGGGTTACGGGATCAAAGGTGAGTTTGCACAGAACGGTGTGATCAATCAGATGAAGCATACCGCAGGCGTATTGTCAATGGCACGCGCAATGCATCCGAATTCAGCAGGAAGCCAATTCTTTATCATGCATAAAGACGCACCACATTTAGACGGCTCCTATGCAGCTTTCGGAAAGATTACCGAAGGTATGGATGTGGTAAATAAGATCGCAGAAGTACGCACAGATTACAGTGACCGGCCAATGGAAGAACAGAAGATGAAAAAAGTAACGGTTGAGACGTTTGGAGTAGATTATCCGGAACCGGAGACCGTATAGACATTTTATCATAGAATAAGAGTATGAAAAAAGAGCTGATTCAATTATTAAAAGGAAAAAATGCATATATACAGACCCATGACTTTCCCGATCCGGATGCACTTGCCACAGCCTTTGCATTACAGGAATATTTGAAATATTACGGGATCGAAGCAACAATCTGCTATGAGGGGAAATTAGAGCGGGCAAGTGCGATTCGTATGCTCGATAACTTTGGGATTCAGGTCAAAGGCGGACAGACCAAGGGAGCATTGCCGGAAGATGCCTGCGTGGTACTGGTGGATTCTCAGAATCAGAATTCCAATGTGACCGATATCGGTGGGCAGAAGTCCGCGTGTATTGACCACCATCCGGTACATCACGAGTGCGAGTATGCCTATCGGGATATCCGGAAAACAGGAGCCTGTGCAACGATCGTTGCGTCCTATTTTGTGGAAGATGGAATCATACCGAAGCCGAATGTTGCCGCAGCACTTGCCTATGCGATCAAGATGGATACTGCGGATTTTACCAGGGGAACGACACAAAAAGATACGGATATGTTTGCCTATCTGTTCCGGTATGCGGATTGGGATCTGGTACAGAATATGTATGCGGATACGCTGGAATTAGCAGATCTGTCTGCCTATGAGGCTGCAATCCAAAGTATTGAAATCTATGACCGGGTAGGTTTTGCATTTATTCCTTTTGAATGTCAGCCGGCATTGATCGCGATGATTTCTGATTTTATGAAAGCATTGGATGGCGTGGATGTTGTCATTGTTTATGCAAGACAGGAGGATGGAATCCGTTTTGCGGTACGCAGTGATGAAAAACGCGTCAATGTAGGTGTCTTATTAAAAGAGATGCTTCACGGTATTGGTGATGGAGGCGGTCACCCTGCGATGGCAGGAGGCTGTATTTCCAAAGAGATTGCCGAACGGCTTGGAGATACATTGCATGAAACGGTAAAACGGCGTTTTATGCAGGGAATACAGGAGATGCGGGATGGAAAATCAATTGAGATGCGTAATGTTTAACCGCGAAGAGTTCCTGATAGAACATCAGTTAGATGCTGATGTTCTGTTTTTATTAGAGGGACTGTATCAATATGGGGTGCGGGTTTTAAATCTGGACGGAAAAACCACAAAAGAGGATATGGAAGAAAAGCTGTTGCAGGCAGGCTATCGGACAGAAGAAACCCTGTTAATAGCGGCAGAGGATGCAACACTGCAAAATGGAAGGGAGATCGGGCTTGCCACGATCGCATTTGTAAATCAGAAGAAAAATGGGCAGACTTATTCTGCGGCAGACATTGTTGTGGAAGGCTTTGAAGAGGTAGATTTTTATTTTTTAGAAAGAATCTACCAGAGAAAACATGGGATTCCGTGGCGTGTGATTGAGACGGAACGGACTTATCTCAGGGAGATGACGGTAGAAGATGTCGAGGCCCTCTATGAAATCTATGCACAGGAGGGAATGACGGATTTTATTGAACCGCTCTGTGAGAAACGGGAGGATGAGATCGCCTATACGAAAGCCTATATTGAAAATATGTATGTCTATTACGGCTATGGAATGTGGCTAGTCTGCGATCGGGAGAACGGAGAGATCATCGGCAGGGCAGGCTTAAATACACAGGAGATTGAGGATGAGATCGTATTGGAAATGGGGTATCTGATACGGCAGGAATATCAAAGACAGGGCTATGCCTATGAAGTCTGTACGGCAATTATGGATTATGCAAAAGAGGCAAGTGGTTTTTCGGAATTGAGCTGTTTAGTAGAGGAAGAAAATCATCCGTCTTTGGAGTTGTTGCAAAAATTGGGATTTTCTTTTCGAAAAGAGGTGGATATCCTCGGAAAACGGATGAAAAGGTATGTTTATGCACTATAGACATTGCTTTTTTATCGTTTTTTTATTATAATTTATTCTATGTTTAGATATGCTGGCGGCGGTTTACAAAAGTATAAATTTAGGAAAAGTTGGTGAGAGAATGGTTGATATTTCTACAGAGAAGTTAGAAGAATTAGAAAATGAAGTGACTTCCCAGAATACAAAGCTTAAAAAAATGGAAGAATTTGTCAGTCCCGATAAGCTCTATCAGGAACTGATCCAGAGTGTGCGTAAATATCATCCATCTGCGGATATTTCCCTGATCGAGAAAGCATATCGGGTAGCAAGAGAGTCACATGAGGGACAGGTGCGTAAATCGGGTGAACCATATATCATCCATCCTTTGTGTGTGGCAATTATTCTTGCCGACTTAGAATTAGATAAAGAGACGATTGTTGCGGGACTGTTGCATGATGTTGTGGAAGATACGGTCATGACGGAAGAGGAGATTGCAAAAGAGTTCAACCCGGATGTGGCATTGTTAGTCGATGGTGTTACGAAGTTGGCACAGTTGTCCTATGATGCAGATAAGGTGGAAAAACAGGCGGAGAATCTGCGAAAGATGTTTTTAGCAATGGCAAACGATATCCGTGTCATTCTGATCAAGTTAGCAGACCGTCTGCACAATATGCGGACCTTAAAATATATGACACCGGAGAAGCAGAAGGAAAAGGCAAGAGAGACCATGGATATCTATGCTCCGATTGCCCAGCGACTCGGTATTTCTAAAATTAAGATCGAATTAGAGGATTTATCCTTAAAATATTTAGAACCGGAAGCATATTATGATTTAGTAGAGAAGATCGCACTGAAAAAGAGTGCAAGAGATGACTATATCCAGAAATTAGTAGAAGAAGTCCGCAGCCATATCACCAACGCGGGCATTGAAGCAGAGATTGATGGAAGGGCAAAGCATTTCTTTAGTATTTATAAGAAGATGGTCAATCAGGATAAGACATTAGATCAGATTTATGACCTCTTTGCCATCCGAATTATTGTAAAAGATGTCAAGGACTGCTACGCAGCATTAGGAGTCATCCACGAGATGTACAAACCGATACCGGGACGATTTAAGGACTATATTGCCATGCCGAAGCCGAATATGTATCAGTCCCTACATACAACACTGATCGGACCGGACGGACAGCCGTTTGAGATTCAGATTAGAACCTATGAGATGCACAGAACAGCCGAGTACGGTATTGCTGCACACTGGAAATATAAAGAGGCATCCAATGGAGGCAGTGTAGAGAATCAGGAAGAGGAGAAGTTAAGCTGGCTGCGTCAAATCTTGGAGTGGCAGAAAGATATGTCAGATAACCGGGAATTTATGAGTCTGTTAAAGAGCGATTTAGACTTGTTCTCAGATACGGTATTCTGTTTTACGCCTTCAGGAGATGTTAAGAACCTGCCAACCGGTTCTACACCGATTGATTTTGCCTATGCGATCCATTCTGCCGTAGGGAATAAAATGATCGGTGCAAAAGTCAATGGCAAACTGGTAACGATTGACTATGTTATTCAGAACGGTGACCGGATTGAGATCATTACTTCCCAGAACTCGCACGGACCAAGCCGTGACTGGCTGAATATTGTAAAGAGTACACAGGCGAAAAATAAGATCAACCAGTGGTTTCGAAGTCAGTTCAAGGAAGAGAATATCGCAAAGGGTAAGGAACTTATCTCGCAGTATTGTAAGATGAAGAGTATCGAACTCTCAGATATCAATAAGCCGGAATATCAGAATAAGATTTTAAGAAAATATGGATTCCACGACTGGGATTCTGCACTGGCAACCGTGGGACACGGAGGACTCAAGGAGAGTCAGGTTGTCAATCGGATGTTAGAAGAATACAAAAAGGATCATGTCGTACCGATGACAGATTCGGATGTATTAGAGAATATCCAGGATGCGAATATCTCTAAGACGATCCCACAGAAGTCAAAGAGCGGAATTGTCGTAAAAGGACTGTATGATGTCGCAGTACATTTTTCAAAATGCTGCAGCCCGGTACCGGGAGACGAGATTGTCGGTTTTGTTACGAGAGGCAGAGGTGTATCCATACACAGAACGGATTGTATCAATATTATCAATCTGTCGGACATGGATCGTGCCAGACTGATCGATGCAGAATGGCAGCAGGGAGCAAGTGAGGGCAGCAACGGACTCTATCTTGCAGAGATTAAGATTTTTGGAAACAACCGTACCGGATTGTTAGTAGATATTACAAAGATTTTTACGGAGCGTGGGATTGATATCAATGCGATCAACTCCAAAACGAGTAAGCAGGGAGTAGCGACGATTTCTGTTTCCTTTAATACAAAGGGTAAAATGGAGCTGCAAAGTCTGGTGGATAAGATCCGTCAGGTGGAGAGCGTGATCGATATTGAAAGAACAACCGGTTAGAACAGAAGTGACAGGCGAGGTAAGGAATGGCAGATTTAAAGGTAAGACATTTAGTAGTCGGCGCGGTGGCAACGAATTGCTATATTGCAGAAAATAAAAAGACAAAAGAAGCACTGATCATTGATCCGGGTGACAATGCAGCGCGGATCGAACAGATCATCAAAGAGGATGGCGTTGTTCCGGTAGCTGTGCTTTTGACACATGGACATTTTGACCATGCAATGGCAGCGCAGGAAGTTGCAGAGCAGTATGGGATAAAAATCTATGCTCATGAGACGGAAAAGGAGACCTTAGAGACACCGCAGATCAATCTATCCGGAATGATCGGCAGAACGCTGACCTTTCATGCGGATTGTTATGTAAAGGACGGCGAAATTTTAAATCTTGCAGGATTTGAGATCCGGGTGCTGCATACACCGGGACATACCCAGGGTGGTGTCTGCTATTATATCGAAGAGGAAAAAGCATTGTTTTCCGGAGATACACTGTTTTGCCAGTCCGTTGGCAGAACGGATTTTCCGACAGGAAAGTCCTCGACACTGATCCACTCCATTCAGGATAAACTGATGCCGTTACCGGATGATACCATGGTCTATACCGGTCATGAAGACATGACAACGATTGGAATGGAACGAAAATACAATCCGTTTTTATAGAGAGCGTAATGGTGAAAAAATATGATTACAGTTAGTTTAAATGAGGCAGATTTTGAGTATGACATCCATTCATTAGTGAAGGCTTTTTATCCGAAAGAGGATGTCAAAGTATTTGCCGACAGTGAAGAAATTGCAGAGTTAGAAGAAAAAGAAACTCCATTGTTCCACATGGAGGTTCTTTTTTCGAGAGCAGAAAATGTGATTTCTGCCAGTGTCTTAAATGCAGAAGCGAAGGCAGGAGAACCAGCCCTTGCTTCGATGCAGATACAGGTGGATTTTTCTGACAGGAAAGAGACGAAAAACCGCCTGAAACGTGGTATTTATCAGATATTTTCTGAGTATACGGGACAGACACTTCCGTGGGGAACACTGACCGGAATTCGTCCGACGAAGATACCGATGAGTATGTTAGAAGAGGGAAAGAGCGAGGATGAGATCCGCACTTTTATGGCAGATACTTATTTTTGCAGCCAGGAGAAAACAGAGCTTAGTATCGACATTGCAAAACGTGAGTTAGGGCTTTTGAACAAGTTAGATTATGAGAAAGGCTATAGTCTGTATATTGGGATTCCTTTCTGTCCAAGTACCTGTCTGTACTGCTCCTTTACTTCTTACCCGTTGTCTGCATGGGAAAAGCGTGTGGATGAATATTTAGATGCCTTAGAAAAAGAGATTGACTACACAGCCGAGCAGTATCGGGAGCGGCATCTGAATACGATCTATATTGGAGGCGGTACCCCGACGACTCTGGCACCTTATCAACTGGACAGACTGATCAGAAAAATTAAATCCAGTTTTGATTTATCTCATCTTTTGGAGTTTACAGTTGAAGCCGGAAGACCGGACAGTATTACAAAAGAAAAATTAGAGGTTTTACGTTCCCATGGAATTTCGAGGATTTCGATCAATCCACAGACCATGAAGCAGGAAACGTTAGAGATTATCGGACGGCATCATACGGTAGAGCAGACCGTTCAGAGCTTTTTAACCGCAAGAGAGTTAGGATTTGACAATATCAATATGGATCTGATCGTAGGACTTCCAAATGAAAATTTAGAGGATGTCCGTCATACGATGGAGCAGTTAGAGGAATTACAGCCGGATAATGTTACCGTACATTCTCTTGCCATTAAACGTGCGGCAAGACTCAATATGTTTAAAGAAGATTATACAAATCTTAAAATGGAGAATACCTGGGAACATATTGAAGTGACGGCAGATTATTGTAAGCGGATGGGCTTGCAGCCTTATTATCTCTATCGTCAGAAAAATATGGCAGGCAATTTTGAGAACGTGGGATATGCGAAAGAAGGAAAGGCAGGAATCTATAATATCCTGATCATGGAAGAAAAACAGACCATCGTGGCATGCGGAGCCGGAGCTTCGACGAAACGTGTCTGGAATACGCCAAATCCGGATGGCACGCATCGGATCGAACGGTGTGAGAATGTCAAGGATGTCGCTCTTTATATCGAAAGAATTGATGAGATGATCGAGCGGAAAAAGAGGCTTTTTGCAGAGGAATAAGAGGAAACAACATGAATCTGATCAATATAGAGAATCTGACAAAGGTTTACACGGAAAGAAAATTATTTGATAATACATCGTTTTCATTACAGGATGGAGAAAAAGTAGGGATCATTGGTATCAATGGAACCGGAAAGACAACGCTTCTGCGGATGATCATGGGAGAAGAAGAGACCGATGAGGGCACTATCACGACTGCGAATCATGTAGTAATGCGTTATCTGCCGCAGCATCCGGAATTTGAGCCGGAAAAAAGCAGTCTGGAGTGTGTGCTGGAAGGAAATGTGACGGAAGAAAATCGTTGGTCTGTCGAAAGTGATGCCAAGGCCATGATGACCCGGCTTGGCATTAAAGATTTTATGCAGCCTGCAGGACAATTATCCGGTGGACAGAGAAAACGTCTCGCATTGATATCAGTACTTCTTTCTCCGGCAGACATTCTTTTGTTGGATGAGCCTACGAACCATTTAGATAATGATATGGCAGACTGGCTGGAGGATTATCTGAAAAAATGGAGGGGAGCTCTTATCATGGTCACACATGACAGGTACTTTTTAGACAGTGTGTGTAACCGGATCGTGGAGATCGATAAGGGCAAAATCTATAGTTATCAGACAAATTATTCGGGATATCTGGAATTAAAAACCCAGCGTCAGGAAATGGAAGCAGCCAGTGAACGGAAACGTCAGTCGATTCTGCGCGTGGAACTGGAATGGATACGCAGGGGAGCAAGGGCGCGTTCTACAAAGCAGAAAGCACATATCCAACGTTATGAAGAGTTAAGAGATCGTCAGGCTCCGGTGCAGGATTCTCAGGTAGAATTAAGTTCTATTTCCACAAGAATGGGAAAAACGACCGTGGAATTAGAAAATATCTGCAAGGCTTATGGAGAAAGAAAACTGATCGATGATTTTTCTTATATTTTCTTAAAAGGGGACCGGGTTGGATTTATCGGACCAAATGGTTGTGGAAAATCGACGTTAATGAAAATTATCGCGGGTATTATCCCACAGGACTCCGGGCAGGTTATTATCGGACAGACCGTGAAAATGGGATATTATGCGCAGGAAATAGCTTCAGAAAAAAGCGAGGATGCACAGGAAATCGATCTGTCCTATATGGACCCGGCTCAGCGGGTGATCGATTATGTAAAAGATACGGCAGAATATATTCGGACTGTGGATGGAGTCATATCCGCAACAGTCTTATTGGAGCGTTTTTTATTTCCACCGGAAAAACAGTACAGTCCGATCGGAAAGCTGTCCGGTGGAGAAAAGAAAAGATTAAATCTGCTTCGGGTACTGGCGACATCCCCGAATTTTATTTTGTTGGATGAGCCGACCAACAATCTTGATATCGCTACGCTGACCATCTTAGAAGATTATCTGGATCGTTATGAGGGCATTGTTGTTACGGTATCGCATGACCGTTATTTTCTTGATAGGACCATGAAGCGTATTTTTGCCTTTGAAGGAGACGGAAAATTAAGACAATACGAAGGCGGCTATACCGATTATTCTCTGAAAAAATCAGCAGAGAAAGAAGCGGAGGAAGCAGAACAGGAAAAGAAAACCGGTAATGGAGTAAAAACGGACGCACCGGTCACCCAAAAGGGACAACGTACCCGTGGCCCACAGAAGTTGAAGTTTACCTATCAGGAGCAACGGGATTATGAAACGATTGAAAGTGAGATTGCCGCATTGGAGGAAAAGATAGAGATGCTGGATCAGGAGATGGCAGCAGCTTCTACGGATTTTGTGAAACTCAATCAACTGGTAACGGAAAAAGAGGAAGCGGAAAATCTGTTGGAAGAAAAGATGGACAGATGGATGTATTTAGAAGATCTGGCGGCAAGAATTGCGGAACAGTAGAGAAAGTAAAATAATCTTAATAAAATCTTATAGAAACAGCAAAGAATAAAGAAGCTGCATTTGTTATACTTAATCAAAAATAAGATAACAGAAAAGTGAGGAATTTACATATGAAAAGAAAGTCAAACCACTTCACACAGCTTCTTTTTTTGTGATAGCGGTAGTGGTAAGTGTTCTGTTTGTCGGATTGCTGGCAGTGCTCCTGTTGACCAATCAGTAATAGGAGGATCTTATTTTAGAATTCACAATATAAATCTGTCGTAAAAATTTCTGTAAAGCCGAATGAACAGGGGACAACAGAACAGGTTGGTTATAAACCGATAGATATTAAATTGTAAGTTGGAGAGGTTCGAAGTTGCTCATTGTGCGGAACACATAATTATGCTATAATTATGTCATAGAAAGGAGTGAGTCAATATGCCTCTTATCATGCCTATTAAGGAATTGCGGAATACAACTGAAATTTCTAACATTGCACATAAGCAGCAGGAACCTATCTTTATTACGAAAAACGGGTATAGTGATCTGGTAGTAATGAGCAGTGAATTATATGACAAATTTGCACGAATTAACCGCATTGACCAGGCTATTTATGAATCTGAACAGGAAGTCTTGAATGGGGCAGAAGCAACAGATGCCAATATAGTATTTGAAGAACTGGAGAAAAAGCATTTTGGATAAATACCAGGTAAAGATAAATCCTAGGGCGATACGCGAATTAAACAGTATTTACGAATATATTGCAAATGAAAAGTCAGATATTGAGAATGGAAAAAAGCAGTTAGGAAGAATTAAAAAAGCTATTTTGAAGTTAGCAACTTTTCCATATTCTCATCAGGAACGTACGGAAGGCAGATATGCGAAAGATGGTTATAGGCAGTTGTTGATCGATAATTATATTGTTATTTTTCGTATTGATGAAGTCAACAAAATCGTTTACGTTATAACGGTACAATATCAGGGACAAAACTTATGAACCAGGCACCAAATGATGTAAGATAGATCATTTGGTGCTTTTATATGTTTTCAAAAAACATTTGACAAGTTATCAAATGCAGCAGAAAATCTAAGCTGTGTGCAGACAGAGAAACTTTTTGACCGCTTCTTTACTGTGGAAACAGCCAAAGGTTCGACCGGACTGGGGCTCTCCATCGCGAAACTTCTGACAGAAAAAATGGGAAGAACGATCAGTGTAGATTATCAGAATGACCGGTTGTCTGTTTGTGTATGCTTTCGCGGCTGATCTCTGTTTTGGTCCCTGACTCCATTCGTTATTTCATTTTCTGGAAACATTTCCTCAAAAGATTAGGGCGTCAAAAGACGTTTCACAACTTAGTGGCTGGCAAATTGCACAAAATAGACTCAGCTTTGTGCAATTTGCCAATCAAAAAAACTGAAACCGCCGTTTGCCACCTTAATCCTCAAAACTAAAAAAATCAGAAAATCTTTCTTGCATAAATCATCATATCGTGGTATAACAAAACTAACGAATGGTAGTATTTGGACAAAACATAGGTAGCATGACTGCTAAATGTTATGTAACGATAAAAATAGTGCGGAGGAATGAACAAACATGAACCGGAAAGAAGAAATCATTATGGCGACACTGGAACTTGCAGCAGAAAAAGGATTGGGAAATGTTTCTATGAATATGATCGCAGATAAAGTCGGGATCAAAAAACCATCGCTTTATAATCATTTCGATTCTAAAGAAGAGATCGTGCAGGCAATGTATGAATATCTCAGAGAGCAGGCAAAGGGAAAATCTCAGATCAAGATGATGGATTACAGCACAATATTTGCCGGAAAAACAGCGTTGGAGATTTTACGGCAGGTGGTTGGAGGTTATACCAAAATGAACCGGCAGGAACAGATGATGATGTTTTATAAAGTGATCTATTCCGAACGCTGCATCCAGCCAATGGCAGCAAAGATCATGGCAGAAGAGACAGAGCGGATGCTCCTTGCCACGAAACAGTTATTTTATGCAATGGAAATTCATAAGATCCTGCATTTTAAAGATGCGGATATGAGTGCAGTCAGTTTTGCAATGACGGTGCATGGACTGATGGATTATGGACTGGACAAAAAGACCGGGAAATATGAACCAGCCGACCGGAAAAAAAATCTGATGGACGAGTACCTGAAATGGTTTTGTGAAGAAAACGCAGTGGAAAGAAACTGTGAAGATACAAAGCAGCGGGTTTAACAGAGGAGGAAGGAAGCATGAAAAAAAGTTTATTAAATTATTGTGGATTGTTAGGGATTGTGGCATTTTTGTCCTATACGGCAGCAGTTGTTTTTTCTCCTATGGCATATCCGGGATATGACTGGATGGCGCAGGCGGTCAGTGATCTGAGTGCGGCAAATGCACCATCACTTTCCCTGTGGAATCAGTTGAGCAGCTTATATGATGTATGCACATCATCTCTACAGTGTTGGTGGTAGTTTTGTCTATCGTGTCATTAGTCATGATCATCATTGCGGGGATCAAAGATAAGAGCTGCAGATCCTATGGTATCTGTGCAGGGATTGCATTAGGAATGATGTTGGTAGGAGCATTGGGGATGAACATGGTTCCAAAAGCATATTTTGGAGTTGTGGAACGGTTCAGTGTCTTTGCTGCCACAGGATTTAATGCGGTGCTTGGCATACATCTTTATCTGATGGATTCTAAACGGTAAAGAAGATTTTGGATACCAAGATATAAAGTAACGTAACCAAAGTTAACATGAATCCGAATAAAATGATAAGTTTGTATGGTGTAAAAAGAGATAAAACGGAGCTATAATAGACTCATCAGAAAGGAGATGGTCTATGGTGTTAGCAGAAAATCTGGTTATGCTGCGGAACGTAAAAGGCATGACACAGGAACAGGTCGCAGAGGTCATAGGGATTTCCAGACAGTCTTACGCAAAATGGGAGCAGGGTGTTTGAGTTATAATAGGACCAAGTTAGATGAAACCCAG
>ULXU01059657.1_pt1 | contig 26453 bp, 20 predicted proteins | sample 1961521 | NCBI WGS metagenome assembly ULXU01 (sample SAMEA4835845, study PRJEB28245) | human gut metagenome | biome: gut microbiome; material: fecal sample | place: Denmark | collected 2008
GCAGAGCCGAAATGAGCGAGGAAGAAATTGGAGAGGAAATCCTACAGCGTCTGAAGTTAGATGGTATTGTCAACAGTGAGGAAGATGTCTGGCGGGCAATGGATACAGAGATGGAGAGCGAGTCGCATGTCATCCCGGTAAAATTAAAAAAAGACGGAACGATTTCTGCAACATCTAAGACACTCTCAGAAACAGCTTTTTCTAATGTCGGAGCATTTGCAACAGAAAAGATTAAGGAGCTTGGCAACGGAATGTTAGGAGGAAATATTGCGGCAGAGCCATATCTGTTAGACTCGAAAAGCGGCTGTGACTATTGTGCGTATCGGAGTATCTGTGGATTTGATGCAAAGATTCCGGGATATCATTATCATGAGTTAGAAAAAAATTTAAAGGACAATGATATTCTTAAAAAAATAAGTGAAGACTTAATAAATAAAGGGGGCGGCGAGTAATGGCTGTGGAATGGACAAAAGAACAGAGACAGGTAATTGAATTACGGAATCGCAATATCTTAGTATCCGCGGCAGCCGGTTCCGGAAAGACCGCCGTCTTAGTAGAGAGGATCATAAAAAGGATTACCGATGAACAGCATCCGGTGGATGTGGACCGGCTCTTAGTGGTAACCTTTACCAATGCGGCAGCTTCAGAGATGCGCGAAAGAATTGGTGATGCCATTGAAGCGGCATTAGAAAGGGAACCGGAAAATCATCATCTGCAAAGACAGCAGTCGTTGATCCATAATGCCCAGATTACGACGATTGACAGTTTTTGTCTCTATATCGTGCGAAATTATTTCCATACGATTGATTTAGAACCGGGGTTTCGGATTGCAGATGAGGGAGAATTAGCACTGTTAAAAGAGCAGGTGTTAGATGAGGTTTTAGAGAGTTTTTATGAAAAATCAATTGAAGATTTTACGTCCTTTATGGAGGCTTTTGCAACGGCAAAAAGCGACCGGAATGTCCGTGGTATGATATTAGAACTCTTTACTACGGCACAGTCGAATCCATGGCAGTCCGAGTGGCTTGATAAGTTAGATGAAGATTACAAAAAAGCATGTGAATCCCCGGATGACTCCATCTGGATGCAGCTTGCACTTTCTGATTACCGGAACAGTATGGAAGATATTTTGCGGGAATTGCAAAAGGCATGGAATCTGACACAGGAGTTTGACGGACCGCAGATGTATGCAGGCGCTATTAAAAGCGACTTAGAACTGGTGGAAACCCTGTGTGCAAAGGACACTTATGCGGATATTGTACAGGCATTGACAGAGCTTCCTGCCTATGCACGACTTGCGGCGGCACGGGGCTATGATGGAAGTCTGCAAAAACAGGCACGGGTCAAAGCAGCAAGAGAGCAGATGAAAGATACGATCCAGAAGCTGCGTGAAAAAATATTCTTTCAAAGCCAGTCTGATCTGAAGGCTTCTCTTTGCAGACAGCAGCCGATGGTACATGTCTTACTCGAATTAGTCCGCGCGTTTACAGAGGCTTATGACAAGGCAAAACGGAAAAAGAGTCTGGTGGATTTTTCAGATATCGAGCATTTTGCATTGGATATTTTAGTGAATGCTAAGACGAAGGAGCCGACACCTGTTGCAGAGGAGTTCCGGAATTTTTTTGAAGAAGTCATGATCGATGAGTATCAGGACAGCAACTATTTGCAGGAGGCAATCTTAAGTGCCGTATCGAAGATACAGTCAGGAGAGCCAAATATGTTTATGGTTGGGGATGTGAAGCAGAGTATCTATCGTTTCCGTTTGGCAAGACCGGAACTTTTTATGGAAAAATATGAGACTTATACGAAAGAGGACAGTCCGTATCAGAAGATCGAACTGCATAAGAATTTCCGAAGCAGGGAAGGAGTCTTAGCGGCGGTCAATGACATCTTTTATAAGATCATGGGAAAAGATTTAGGCAGGGTTCATTATGATGAGGATGCAGCCCTTTATCCGGGAGCAGATTATCCGGTATTGAAAGGAGAACAGGAATCTTCTGAAGTCATTGTGGTGGAACAGGACAGCAGCACAGAGCGGAGCATTTTAGAAGCAGGGACGATCGGAAGAAAGATCCGGCAGTTAAAGGAAAACGGATGGATCACGGATAAAAAAAGCGGAGAGTTACGAAGACCGGGATATTCGGATATGGTCATCCTTTTGCGAAGTCCCGGAGGAGATGCCGATGTGATGGCAGCTGAACTTGGGAAAATGGGGATTCCGGCACATGCGATCTCGAGAACCGGATATTTTTCCACACAGGAAATCCAGGTGCTTTTGAATTATCTGGCAATTTTGGATAATCCAAGACAGGATATTCCATTAGCATCCGTTCTGACTTCGTGGTTTGGCGGACTTGGCGAAGAGGAGTTAGGCTATCTTCGGGCAGTGGATAAAGAAAAGCCATTTTATGAAAATGTGCTGGTATGGATGCCGGAATCCGAAGAGATATCGGAAAGCATCAGCGAGGAATTGCGTCAGAAACTGCCAGAGGAGATACAGGAAAAATTAGCACGTTTTCATCAGACATATCAGAAGCTACGAAAAAAGAGCCGTTATCTGCCAATCCATGAACTGCTCTATGAGATTTTTGCAATGACCGGATATTTAGATTATGTTACGGCACTGCCGGCAGGCGGACAGCGCAGGGCAAATGTGGAAATGCTGATAGAAAAGGCAATTGCATTTGAAAACAGCAGTTACCGTGGCCTGTTCCATTTTATCCGATATATTGAAAAATTACAGAAATATGACGTGGATTTTGGCGAAGCAGAGATTGTCAGTGAAAATGATGAAGCGGTGCGTATTATGAGTATCCATAAGAGCAAGGGTCTCGAATTTCCAATCTGCTTTGTGGCAGGATTGGGAAAACGTTTTAATATGTCGGACAGTTATGGAAAAATCGTCGTACATCCGCAGTTTGGGATCGGTGTGGAAGAGTATGATACGAAAAGGCGGATCAAGTCGCAGTCCTTTGTGAAGCAGATTTTAGCAGAGCAGATCCGTTTGGAAAACTTAGGCGAGGAGCTTCGTGTTCTCTATGTGGCACTGACGAGGGCAAAAGAAAAACTGATTTTAGTCGGAACCCTAAAAAAACCGGGAGAAAAATTAGAAAGCTATCAAAGCAGTGCCGGTACCGGGATGCTTTCCTATGGATGCAGGAGTAATGCGGGAAGCTATTTTGACTGGATCTTGCCGGCAATCTATTCCTATGGTGAAAGATATCCGGTGTATGTGGATAGTGATAGCAAAGAGCAGAGTGAATTCGCAGAGGAATTTCAAAAGGGCTGGGAGAAAGAACAGCTTTTAGAGCATATCCGCGAAGCAGATACAAAGGAGTTAACAGAGCGGCTTTCCTATTGTTATCCGAAAATGGAAGAGGTTTCCTTAAAGACAAAGATATCCGTTTCAGAATTAAAACACAGGGATATGGTATTTGAACCGGAGGAGGAGCAGACGGTACGCTGGTTTGAAGAAGAAGTACCGCTGCCGTATGTGCCGGAATTTGTAAAAGCGCGTGAGGAAAATCAGGGAGCAAAAAGAGGTACGGCAGTACACCGTGCCATGGAGTGCATTGATTTTTCACGGATGGAGGAGCAGATCCAAAGTGCAGGCGTACAGACAGACCGGGCAGGCATTGCAGGCATTGTAAAAAAACGATTGTCAGAGCTTTTAGAAGAGCATAAAATAGATGAGCAGATGTATGAACTGATCCTGCCGGATAAGATTGCAGGATTTTTTATGGATGAAACAGCAATCCGCATGAGTAATGCACAGCGGGCAGGCAGATTATTTTTAGAAAAACCGTTTGTATTAGGAAAAGAAGCGGGTGAGATCTATCCGGAAATGGAGAGTACGGAGCGGGTATTGATCCAGGGAATCGTGGATGTCTTTTTTATTGAGGACGGTAAAGTACATGTGTTAGATTATAAGACTGACCGGGTAAACAAAGGCGAGCAGTTAATCGGAAGATATAAAACCCAGATTGAACTTTATGCGGAGGCATTGGCAAAGGCATTAGAGGTAGAAGTCGGTGAGAAGCTGATCTATTCCTTTGCATTAGAAAAAATCGTAAGACTTTAGGAGGAAGATATGAGATTCATTTTAGCATCGGCATCGCCGCGAAGAAAAGAATTGTTAGAACAGATCGGAGTAAAATTCAATATCCTGCCGGCAACCGGCGAAGAGGTGATCACAAAAGAGCTTCCGGGCGAAGTGGTGATGGAATTGGCAAAACAGAAAGCAGAAGAGGTTGCAAAGACAGCAGGAGCAGATGCTTTGGTATTAGGAGCGGATACCGTGGTTGCATATGAAGGAAAAATATTAGGAAAACCAAAGGATGAAGCAGATGCTTTAAGAATGCTTACCATGCTTTCGGGAAAAGAACATGAGGTTTACACCGGAGTGGCATTGATAGATAACCGGGATCAAAGCATGGAGAATTTTTTTGAAAGAACAAAAGTGACGATGTATCCGGTTTCAGAAGAAGAGATCAGAGATTATATTGCCGGTGGCGAACCGATGGATAAAGCGGGTGCCTATGCCATTCAAGGGCTCGGAGCAAAATTCATTCAGAAGATCGAGGGGGACTACAACAATGTTGTAGGACTTCCTATCGGCAGAATTTATCAGGAAATAAAGCGAAAATCCATTGAAATCCCGACGCGTTTTTGATACGATACTATGGGTGTGAAAAAAACGTATTGGGAGAGAGTTATTTAGGAGGAATATCTGGTATGAATGAATATGATGAAGAGTGTCTGCAGGTTTTCTTAGAGAAACAGCTTCAGTTATTTCAGGAAGAGGTAGCAACGACACCGGAGGAGGCAGAGGAATTTTTATCAGACTGCATGGCAGTGATCTGTAAAGATTTAAAAGATGTGAAAGATTACTTTGATGAAGAAGGTGTGGATATTTCCGGACTGTCTTTGGATAATTTAGAGGAATTAGAAGAAGTATTTGCACTTCCGAGTGGAAGATACTTAATTGTAGAAGGATAAAAGAAAGGAAGTTTTTAAATGTTAAATTATGATATTATTATTATAGGAGCAGGACCTTCCGGAATCTTTTGTGCATATGAGTTATTGGAGCATAAAAAAGATTTAAAGGTACTGATGATTGAAAAAGGAAGAAGGATCGAGAACCGCCAGTGTCCGAAACGTAAGACAAAGGTCTGCGTAGGATGTCAGCCATGTTCCATTACGACCGGATTTGCAGGAGCAGGAGCATTTTCTGATGGAAAACTCTCCTTATCCCCGGATGTCGGTGGAAATCTTCCGGAGATTTTAGGCTATGAGGCAGCCAAAGAACTGATCCATGAATCCGATGAAATCTATCTGAAATTCGGTGCAGATACGAGTATTTACGGCGTGGACAAAGAAAAAGAGATCCGTGAGATCAGAAGAAAAGCGATCAATGCCAACTTAAAGCTGATCGAATGTCCGATCCGTCATTTAGGAACTGAAGAGGGATATAAGATTTACTCCAGACTTCAGGAACATCTTTTAGAAGCAGGCGTGGAAATCCGTTTTGATACTATGGTCAAAGACCTCATCATTGAAGGCGGAAGAGCCGTTGGAGTCCTGACCGAAAAAGGCGAAGAATTCCGTGCAAAAGAGATCGTCTCAGCAGTCGGACGTGAAGGAGCAGACTGGTTTGCACATATCTGTAAAGAGCACGAAGTTGAGACAGAGGTAGGGACGGTAGATGTTGGTGTGCGTGTGGAAGTGCGTGATGAAGTTATGGACGTACTGAACCGCAATCTCTATGAGGCAAAACTTGTTTATCATACACCGACCTTTGATGATAAGGTGCGTACCTTCTGTACCAATCCTTCCGGAGAGGTGGCAACCGAGTACTATGATGACGGTCTTGCCGTAGTCAATGGACACGCTTATAAGTCAAAAGATTTAAAGACAAACAATACGAACTTTGCACTGTTGGTATCTAAGAATTTTACAAAACCGTTCAAGACACCGATCGAATATGGAAAACAGATTGCACAGCTTTCTAATATGCTCTGTGCCGGAAAAATCTTAGTACAGACTTTTGGAGATTTTAAACGTGGAAGAAGAACAACCGAGGAGCGTCTGTGCCGTAACAACCTGATCCCGACTTTGAAGGATGCGGTTCCGGGAGATCTGTCTTTGGTATTCCCACATCGTATCATGGTGGATATTGAGGAAATGATCGAGGCACTCGATAAAGTAACACCGGGTATTGCAAGTGATGAAACACTTCTCTATGGTGTAGAGGTAAAATTCTATTCTAACAAAGTTGTAGTCAATAAGGATTTTGAAACCAGTATTCCGGGACTTCGTGCGATCGGAGACGGAGCATCTGTGACAAGAGGACTTCAGCAGGCATCTGCAAACGGATTGTCTGTAGCGAGAAGTATCTTAAAGACAATGGAGTAGGAGATGAGATCACACAGAAGAATCAGGAGTATGGCATGTCTGCTGCTTGTGGCATTGCTGCTGAGCGGCTGTCAGATCGGAAATACAAAAGTGGTATTCTTAAAGCCTGTCGGCTATCATCAGGTGTTTAAGATCGACAAAGAGGTTTGCAGGAAAAAAGAGGCAAAGGTCTATCTGACCAATTATATGAATATCTACGGTAATGCCTATGGGGTCAGCCTGAGAAAGCAGAAATCCGTACAGGAAGATTTAGAGCAGTATGTGAAAGATTTGACAATATCACAGCTTTCTAAGATCAAATGTATGAATGGTATTGCAAAAGAGCAGAAGATCGAGCTGACAAAGGAAGAAGAGCAGATTGCAGAGGCTGCGGCAAAAGAGTACTATGAATCCCTTTCCAAAGAAGAGCGAAAATATATGGGTGCCAGTCAGTCGCTGATCACGAAAATGTATAGCGAGTATTTGTTGGCATCAAAAGTATATCAGTCGTTGATCGGAAGTGTGGATGAGGAAGTCAGTGATGACGAGGCACGCATTATCGAAGGGATGCAGATTTTTGTCAAGGATTCCGGAAAAGCGGATGAGGTAAAAAAACGCCTGAAAAGAGGCGAAGATTTTGCTTCGGTGGCAGCAAGCTGCAATGAGGAAACCAGAACAGATATTAAATTTGGCAGGGAGGATATGCCAAAGGAAGTTGTGAAAGAAGCATTTGAGTTAGAAAACGAAGAAATCTCAGGAAAGATCAAAACAAAAGAGGGATATTATTTCATCAAGTGCATCAACAAATACAACAAAGAGCTGACAGACAAGAATAAAAAAGTCATTTTAGAGGAACGCAAGGAAAAAGCATTCCATACCGTATATGACAAATATGTTGAAAACAGCTCTACGGTTTTGAATACAAAAATGTGGGATAAACTTCAGGTAAATCTGCCAAAGGATGTTAAGACCGATTCCTTTTTTGAAGTCATAGACCGACATATGGAAGAAAAGTAACAGACAACCTCTCCGGGGACGGAGGGGTTGTTTTTAGGTATCGGAATAGGAATTACATTTTTCTTCTAACATTTTAAAATTGCAGCATCTTGTTGCTAGAGAAGAGCCTGGTTTTGCCATGCACTTTTGATATAATTTTAAAGCCTTGTTTTGCAGAGTCTGTTGATATGATCTATCAGAGCTTTTTCTTTTTGTAAAAGGTAGATATAATCGTTTTTTTCTTTCTCGCTGTTAAAAGAACGAAAATTTTCTATTTGATTATATTTGAGTTGAGTAAGGCAATGGTCAGGAACGGGAATCATGTTATTCATATTTAATACAGCATAAAGATATCCGGTAGTTTCGTCTTGCAGCTTGTGAAAATCCAGATTATTGGACATTTTTTGATGTTTGGGTTTTGGAGAAGAAATGGGGACATAATAATGAAATTCATTGATGGTAAGAAGAATTCCCACATGGAGCTTTAAACGATTTCCATATTCTACATAGCCTACGCGGGAATCAAATTGTGTCAGATATTTTATGTAATTTTTATCAATAACGTACTAATCCATAAAACCTCCTCGTACTGAATGAAAGGAACAAAAGCTGTGCATCTAGCTTCTGCTATATAGTAAAAAAGTGGGTGGAGAATCCACCCACGACTGTTAATCGATTGTTTTAATTGGACAATCTAACCGCTTTTAAACGAGTATTTTAACTGGACACTCTAACCACGAAACAGATATTATCTGTGTATTTATTATATGCAATTTGCAGTAAGAAATCAATGGATTTTAAGATGGGATTTTATAAAATTTGTATAAATTTTAAGAGTAATCAATTGTAAATAAGTCTAGAAATAAATATTGACACATTATGTAAAAAAATAGCACTATCTTTCAAAAAACAGATATGATATATTAAGGAAAATACAGGAAAAATCAAATGTATTGTTGCAATAGCAAGGGAAGCAGAGAAAATGTAGCTTCACGAGAATAAACCGCAGAGGAGTGGAAGTATGAATCAAAAAATCGCAAAAACAGGAGCTGTAATTGTCACGGCTTCCATATTAGTATTTGCCGTTTGTATGTTGATACCTTTTAATTTTGGCAGCTATTTTATATGTATGTTACTACCAATTGGATATATTATGATGGTTTCCGGTTTTTGCAATGAATGTAAACAGGAAAATAAAGTGGCAGCCTATGTTGGAATGACATTTGCTGGAATCTATGCAGTATTTGTACTCCTTGTGTATTTTGCACAGACCACGAGCGTCAGATTCGAGGAGTTAGACGGAGTGGCATTGAGAATTCTTGACTATTCCCAAGGTGGATTATTTTTTAGCTATGATTTACTGGGATATGGTATGATGGCACTCTCCACATTCTTTATCGGCTTGACCATAGAGGCAGAAACAAAAGCGGACAAGTGGTTAAAATATTTATTGATTATCCATGGTGTATTCTTTGTTGGATGTTTTATTATGCCAATGACCGGAGTATTTCGTTCCATGGCAAGTGGAGAGAACAGTATGGGAGGAGTTCTTGCACTGGAATTTTGGTGTGCCTATTTTACTCCGATTGGAATTTTGTCATGGTTACATTTTTCAAAAATGGAACAAATCGCCATATGAGTTCAGAAAATATCAGGATAGTGATTTAGAGAAAACGATGTGTTACTATAAAAGCCCACCGGAGGTTTGTGACTTCCGGTGGGCTTTTGGCATAGACATTTTTATATGATCAATCCCATTACTTCGCAAGCAGCATCATAATTTCATTGCTTCTTGCAATAAATGCAGCCATTTCATCAGCAGGAAGCGGCTGGTTTGCGATCATAGCAAGGTCATAGAGCTGTTTACAGAAGGTTGGTACATGCTCGGAATCCTTGTGTTCAAAGATATATTGAACCAAAGCATTGTTTGCATTCAGTACCAGAGTCTCGGAACCGCCAAACATAGAAAGATCCATGCCCATACCGTGCATGCTGTACATTTTCATCATATCCTGCATACGGCGTGTGTCCTCGGAAAGGGTGATCATAGAGGAAATATTTTCATCCTTTAATTTTTCTACTTTGACATCTAAGTTGTCTTTTCCAAGAGCATTTTTGAATACTTCGGTCAGAGTATCTGTGGTTTCTTTTAATTCTTCTTCCGAAACATCTTCTTTTAAGGAATCCGTTACATCTGCATCAATGCGGGCAAAACGATACTGTTCGTTGCGGGCTTCTAACTGTGAAATGAAAGAAGTATCAATGTTGTGGTCTAAAATGACAGCGTCCATACCCTGTTCTTTGAACATACGGATGTACTGGCTCTGCTGAACCTTGTCGGTAACATAGTAGACAACCTTGCGGGTATCTTTTTCGGTATCAGCAACAGTATCGGTATCCAGATTTTCCTCGGTATCAGTATCAGCTTCGTCCTTTTTCAGGATTTCAGGTAAGGTCAGGTACTTGTCATCTAAGTTCTTGAACAGGATATAATCATTCATCTTGTCGCAGAATTTTTCATCCTTTAAGCAGCCGAACTTAATGAATGGGCTGATGTCATCCCAGTATTTTTCATAGGACTCTTTGTCTGTTTTGCAAAGACCGGCAAGTTTATCTGCAACCTTTTTTGTAATATAATCAGAAATTTTCTTGACAAAACCATCGTTCTGTAAAGCACTTCTGGAAACATTTAAAGGCAGGTCAGGGCAGTCGATGACACCTTTTAAGAGCATCAGAAATTCCGGGATCACCTCTTTGATGTTGTCGGCAATAAATACCTGATTGTTGTAAAGTTTGATCACACCTTCAATGGATTCGTATTCCATGTTGATCTTTGGGAAGTAGAGAATACCCTTTAAATTAAACGGGTAATCCATATTCAGATGGATCCAGAATAAAGGCTCCTTGTAATCCTGGAATACCTTGCGGTAAAAAGCAATATATTCTTCATCGGTACATTCATTTGGATGTTTTGCCCAAAGCGGGTTCGTGTCATTCAAAGCAACCGGACGTTTTACGATCTTTGCTTTTTCCATTCGAGGGGAGACTTCTACCTGTTCCTTTGTACCGTCTTCGTTTTCTTTTTCTTCATATTTTGCTTCTTCCACGATGTTTTCCACGACAGTGTCCTTTTCGGTTACTTCATCTGCCGGAATAGTTTCGTATTCGGTTTCTGCATTTTCCTTTTCTAAGAAAATCGGGGTAGGCATGAAAGAGCAGTATTTTTCAATGACTTCTCTTGCACGATACTCGTTGGCAAACTCAAGGCAGTCCTCGTTTAAGAAAAGAGTGATCTCTGTACCGACGCCTTCTTTTGATCCGTCAGTCATATCAAATTCTGTACCGCCGTCACATTCCCAGTGAACAGCCGTAGCGCCATCCTTATAGGAAAGGGTATCAATGTGCACTTCATCTGCTACCATAAAAGCAGAGTAGAAGCCGAGACCGAAATGTCCGATGATCTGGTCTTCGTTTGCTTTGTCCTTGTATTTTTCTAAAAAGTCAGTTGCACCGGAAAAAGCAATCTGATTGATGTATTCCTCAACCTCGTCAGCAGTCATACCAAGACCGTTATCGATAAATTTCAAAGTTTTTTCTTCCGGGTTCAAAACTACACGGATTTTTGCTTCATAGTCATCCGGAAGGCTGTATTCACCCATCATATCCAGTTTTTTCAATTTGGTGATGGCATCACAACCGTTAGAAATCAATTCACGGTAGAAAATGTCATGGTCAGAATATAACCATTTCTTTATAATAGGAAAAATATTGTCACTGTTAATGGAAAGGCTTCCATGTCTGTTACTCATAGTCATACACTCCTTCTTGTGTTTTATTTTCAAATATTTTGATGCTAGTACATATTTTAGTATCAGAAAAAGACAATGTCAATAGAAAATTAGCACTCGTTAAAAATGAGTGCTAACAGATGCGGCAAAACCATTGAAAACATGGACTTAATGAGAATTTATTAAAAAAATATAAACAAAAAAGAAAATAGAAAATTACAAAATGAATAACTTTACGAAAAAAGACGAAAAACAATGAGATTAAAATAAAAATTGCACAATAAAGTGCATGGAAATTTGTACAATCTGAAAAAAACACATAAAAAAGAGGAAAATTATTGAGAAAATTTGTTCATTTTCATTGCGTTAATATTTTAACGATGATATAATAAATTAAAATGAGTTAACATGTCTATATGCCACGCTGCGTGGTCAAAAATAAGGAGGTTACATATTGAAAAAAGAAGAGAAAAAACAATTGGATGACATCCTGAAGGCTCATGATTACAACAAGACATCCGTCATTGCGATCATGCAGGATATCCAGAAAATCTATCATTACCTTCCACAGGAGGTACTCACTTACATCGCAGGTGAATTGGGATTGAGTGAAGCAAAAGTGTATGGTGTAGCAACCTTTTATGAGAATTTTTCCTTAGAGCCAAAGGGAAAATATGTTATCAAGATCTGTGACGGTACAGCCTGTCATGTGCGGAATTCTACCGCAATCTTAAATGAAATCCGTTCTGTGTTAGGTGTATCACAGGAGCATCCGACCACAGAGGATATGATGTTTACGGTTGAAACGGTATCCTGTCTGGGAGCCTGCGGATTAGCACCGGTCTGTACAGTCAATGACAAAGTACATCCGGCAATGACCCCTGAGAAGGCAAGAGCTTTAATAGAAGAATTGAAGGAGGAAGCTGCAAATGAAAATTAAGACAAGACAGGAATTAGAAGCAAAAAGAGCGGAATACGCAGCTTCTTTAAAGACACAGAAAAAACAGATTTTAATCTGTGCAGGAACCGGATGTGTTGCCGGAGGTTCTTTAAACATCTATGCAAGACTACAGGAAATTTTAAAAGAACGCGGCATCAAGTGTTCGCTGGTGTTAGAAAAAGAACCGCATGAAGAGAGTGTGGGACTGAAAAAGAGTGGATGCCATGGATTTTGTGAAATGGGACCATTACTTAGAATTGAACCGGCAGGACTTCTTTATATCAAAGTAAAGGTAGAAGATTGTGAAGAAATTATCGAAGAGAGTATCATCAATGACCGCGTGATCGAGCGTCTGGTATATCATGACCAGGAGGGTAAGGCTTATGAGAAACAGGAGGAAATTCCATTCTATAAACAGCAGACCCGTGTGGCATTAGAGGATTGTGGACGTATCAATGCAGAGTCCATCAAAGAATACATAGCAGTCGGCGGTTACAGTGCCGTAGCAAAAGCACTGTTTGATATGACACCACAGCAGATTGTCGATGAGATTTCCGAAGCATCCTTACGAGGACGTGGAGGCGGCGGTTTCCCGACCGGAAGAAAATGGGCACAGGTATTAGCACAGGATTCCGAAATTAAATATGTGGTATGTAATGGTGATGAGGGAGATCCGGGAGCATTCATGGATCGAAGCATGATGGAGGGAGATCCGCATCGTGTGATTGAAGGAATGCTGATTGCAGGTATTGCAACCGGAGCACATTACGGATATATCTATGTGCGTGCAGAGTATCCGCTTGCCGTAGAACGTCTTCAGACAGCAATTCAGAAGGCAGAAGAAAAAGGTCTGTTAGGAAAAAATATCTTAAATTCAGGTTTTGACTTTGACTTAAAGATCAGTCAGGGTGCCGGAGCATTCGTTTGTGGTGAGGGTTCCGCACTGACCGCTTCCATCGAGGGAAATCGTGGTATGCCGCGTGTAAAACCGCCTCGTACCGTAGAAAAAGGATTGTTTGAAAAACCAACCGTTTTAAATAACGTAGAGACCTACTGTAACGTTCCGCCGATCATCAATAAAGGGGCAGACTGGTATAAGACGATCGGACCGGATAAGAACCATGGAACAAAAGCGTTTGCCTTAACAGGAAACGTTATGAATACAGGACTGATCGAGGTTCCGATGGGAACACCGCTTCGCAAAGTTATTTTTGATATCGGAGGCGGTGTCAAAGGTGGAGAGTTTAAGGCAGTCCAGATCGGAGGACCATCCGGTGGATGTCTCTGTATCAATCCGAGTGAAGACCACCTGAATTTACAGTTGGATTTTGACTCCCTGAAAAAAGTAGGAGCCATGATCGGAAGTGGTGGACTTGTTGTTATGAACGACAAGAGCTGTATGGTAGAAGTGGCAAGATTCTTCATGAACTTTACACAGAACGAATCCTGTGGAAAATGTATTCCGTGCCGCGAGGGAACCAAGCGTATGTTAGAGCTGTTAACCGATATCTGCGAAGGACGCGGAACGATGCAGCATATTACATTATTAGAGGAACTGTCCGAGACCATTTCCGCAACAGCACTCTGTGGACTTGGAAAGACAGCAGCATCTCCGGTTGTCAGCACAATGAAATACTTCCGTGATGAATATATTGCCCATGTGGTAGATAAGAAGTGTCCGGCAGGACAGTGTAAGGCTTTAGTAACCCTTCAGATCGATCCGGAACTTTGTAAAGGATGCTCAAAATGTTCAAGAGTCTGTCCGGTTGGAGCAATTTCCGGCGAGATCAAGAAACCGTTTAAGATTGATACCACGAAGTGTATCAAGTGTGGAGCCTGCAAGGAAGGTTGTCCTTTCCATGCAGTAAAAGAAGTATAGGAGGGACTGGCATGGAAAAATATATGATCATAGACGGAGAACGCGTGTCGTTCACCGATGAAAAAAATATACTTGCGGTAATCCGCAAAGCCGGAATTATTTTACCGACATTTTGTTATTACTCAGATTTATCCATCTATGGTGCATGCCGTATGTGTGTCGTAGAAGACAAGTGGGGTGGCATTGTGGCATCCTGCTCTACACCGCCAAAGCATGAGATGGAGATCTATACGAATACACCACAGCTTTATTATCACAGAAAACGTATCTTAGAGCTGTTATTAGCAGCACATTGCAGAGACTGTACAACCTGTGAGAAGAATGGAAAATGTAAACTGCAGGAATTAGCCAAACGTTTCGGAATTCCGGGAGTGCGTTTTGAGAACACCAATCCGATCCGTCCGATCGACCGTTCTTCAAAAGCGATCGTAAAAGACCCGAATAAATGTATCCTCTGTGGTGACTGTGTCCGTGTCTGCAACGAGATTCAGCATGTCGGAGCGATCGATTTTGCAAACCGTGGCTCTAAAATGATCATTTCCACAGCATTCGGACGTGATCTTGCGGATACAAACTGTGTCAACTGTGGACAGTGTGCAGCAGTCTGTCCGACCGGAGCGATTACGATCAAAAACGATACCCATGACGTATGGGAAGCGATCCATGATCCGAAAAAACGTGTGGTAATGCAGATCGCACCGGCAGTCCGTGTTGCGATCGGTGAGGCATTCGGTTATGAACCGGGTGAGAATACAATTGGAAAATTAATTGCATCCTTAAGAAAATTAGGTGTAGATGCAATCTTTGATACCTCCGTGGGAGCAGACCTTACCATTATGGAAGAGTCTGCGGAGTTAGTAGAGACACTTTCCGAAGAAGGACGGAAATACCCACTCTTTACTTCCTGTTGTCCGGGCTGGATCCGTTTTGTAGAGACAAAACATCCGCACCTGATGAAATATGTATCTACTTCAAAATCCCCGATGGAGATGTTTGGAGCGGTCATCAAAGAATATTATAAGAAATTAGACAAAGAAGAAGGAAAAGAGACCGTATCTGTTGCAATCATGCCATGTACGGCAAAGAAATATGAGGCGTCCAGAGAAGAGTTTGTACGCAACAGCAGACCGGATGTGGATTATGTTCTGACTTCCGAAGAAGTAATTGGAATGTTTAAAGAGATCGGTATCCGCTTTGACCGTTTAGAGCCGGAAGCATATGATATGCCATTCTCTATCTATTCCGGAGCCGGTGTGATCTTTGGAGCAACCGGTGGTGTGACCGAAGCAGCAGTCAGACGCGTCGTAGCAGACAAGAGTCCGAAAGCATTAAAAGACATTGAGTTCATCGGAACACGAGGAATGGCAGGCACTAAGATCTGTGAATTGGATTTAGGAGAGCGTACCGTCCGTATCGGCATCGTCAGCGGACTTGGTAATGCAGAGGAGCTGATCAAGAAGATCGAAAGCGGTGAAGAGCATTTTGACTTCGTAGAAGTGATGGCATGTCCGGGAGGATGTGTTGCCGGAGCAGGTCAGCCGTTTGCCCGTTCTACAGAAAAACGTCTGCGTGCAGAAGGTCTTTACAAAAACGATAAGGCACTTCAGATCAAACGAAGCGAGAACAACCCGATCGTGAAAAATCTTTACGATGACTTATTAAAGAACAGAGAGCATGAACTGCTTCATGTTCACTATCCGGGGCATAAGGCAGATGCATAGGGAGTAGAGGAGACTGCTATAAGGAATATATAGAAGATATACATATATAATATGCAAAAAAAAAGAATCAGAACTTATTGTTTTGGTTCTTTTTTTGTGATAAAATCGGACATCATATGGAAAGAAAAGAGGAGAGATGAAGATGTACTGGATTATACCGTTATTACTTGCATTTTTATGCACACTTGTGAATCCGTATTTGGGACTGGTTGGACTGCTTTATATCGGTGAAATTGCTGTTTATCTGTTTTTTGATGGAAATGCCGAGAAAGCGGCAGATTTTGCATCCGGATATGTAGAAAAGACCGATGCAAAGTATTATGAGATTTTGAAAAAAGCAGGAAAAGGCTGTTTGAACTTTTGGTGTGGATTAGCAGTCCTGTTCTTTGTGTTGATGACTGTGATCAGTGTCATTGTAGAGACAGTGGCTTCCGGCACCATGCTTGGCGGACCGACGACCCTGACGCCGTTTTTAATCGGTCAGGAAGAAAGCCGGGCGACCTATGGGGTAACACTTTTGGTAATCTCTATCATCTTACATATCGTTGCACTGGTGATGATATTTTTGCGAAGGAAGTATTTTCTGGAGAAACCAAAAGATATCAAACCACTGAAAACGTTGATTCTAAAAGAAGAAAATCCGGTAAACAGATTGGAAAATATACGGATTGGGATTGGTGGGATTCCGGTTGTACTGATATTGGCAGCAGGAGTGTTCGGCATGATGAATGAATATTTTGGATGGCTTTCGTTTTTGTTGCATGCGGCATATCTGATCGGAATCGGAGTGATGACTGTCGTAATTGGAGGAATATTCCGATTTGCACAGAAAAATGAAACAATGAAAAAAGGAGTGCAGTATTTTGTGAACTATGTCACGGATGGCGCGCCATATTATTATTTCATCATAGGCGGCATGTGGATCGTAACAGCCTTTTTGGTGATCCTTCAGCTTTTGTTGGGACTGGGTTATAAAAATGACATCTTTATGATGTTTGGATTGCACAGGGGAACTTCTGCTATGGTGATTTCCTGTCTGCTTGAGTTAGCAGCAGCAGTCTGGGTCAGTATGAAAATGTATAAAAAGAACCAATAAATTTAACGTAACACGATATTTCCTATAGAGTGAAAAACAGCCCGCAGGATCATGACAAAGTATAACATTGCCATGATTCCGCAGGCTGTTTGAACCTGTATAGAAATAAATCGAAAATTATTTTAATGAGCGGAATTTTTCCTCACAATATTTGCAACGGTAAACGGCATGTTCTTTGTCCGTTAAAATAAAAATCTGGTCAAGTTCCTGTTCGATCGAAGTAATGCATCTTGGATTCTTGCAGCGGATGACATTCTTAACCTGTTTTGGAAGGTGGAGTTTTCGTTTTTCAACGATCGTATCACCTTTGATGATGTTGACGGTAATGTTGTGGTCAATAAATCCTAAGATGTCAAGGTCGAGAGCATCAATGCTGCATTCCACCTTGATAATGTCTTTTTTACCCATTTTGCTGCTTCTGGCGTTCTTGATGATCGCAACGGTGCAGTCTAATTTATCCAATCCAAGGTCGTGATAGATTTTCAAACTCATGCCTGCCTGAATATGATCAAGCACAAAACCTTCGCTGATTCCACTGATATTTAACATATAGTTGTCCTCCTGTTTGTCGTGTTTTCAACTGTCATTTATACCTGAATTCCAAGTAGAGTCAGGATCAGTGCCATTCGTACATAGACACCATACTGTGCCTGTTTGAAGTAAACAGCACGCGGATCATCGTCTACCTCAACGGAAATTTCATTGACACGAGGAAGCGGATGGAGTACTAACATATCCTTTGGAGCCAACTCCATTTTTTTCTTATCTAAAATGTAAAAATCCTTCATGCGCACATAGTCCTCTTCATTGAAGAAACGTTCCTTTTGTACGCGTGTCATATAGAGAATGTCCAGTTTGTCCATGGCATCTTCTAAGCGGATGACCTCTTCATATGGGATATGATTGCGGTTTAAGACCTCTTCACGGATATAACTTGGCACTTTTAATTCTTCCGGTGAGATCAATACAAAACGGATGCCCGGATAACGGATCAGGGCATTGATCAGAGAGTGAACGGTACGTCCGAATTTTAAATCGCCGCACAAACCGATCGTCAGATTGTCCAATCTGCCTTTTAAACTGTGAATGGTTAATAAATCGGTAAGAGTTTGTGTAGGATGTTGATGACCGCCGTCTCCGGCATTGATAACTGGAATATTGGAATGAAGAGAAGCAACAAGAGGGGCTCCTTCTTTTGGATGACGCATCGCACAGATGTCTGCGTAACAGGAAATAATACGGATCGTATCGGAAACGCTTTCGCCTTTTGCTGCTGAACTCGAATCGGCACTGGAAAAACCAAGAACACTGCCTCCAAGATTTAACATGGCAGCTTCAAAAGAAAGACGGGTTCTGGTGCTCGGTTCATAAAAACAGGTGGCAAGCTTTTTTCCATCGCATGCATGTGCATATTTTTTGGGATCTTTTTCGATGTCATTGGCAAGATTTAAAAGCTCATCCAACTCTTCAACGGAAAAATCCAACGGACTCATTAAATGTCGCATAGTGTTCCTCCTTAAGTGATTTTTACTATCATATAATAGTTGTCCGAAATTTTCAAGATTCAGAATCCGAAATACTTAAGATTTTTTCAAAGATCAATCCTGCCGCTAACCAAAACGGTGCATAATCCAAACGGATGACACCATCGACATTTGTTTTGGCATTGTTATAGTCCCAGGGACACATATGATGTTTTTTTAAAAGGGAACCACTGATATATTCGCAGGTGAAAATACCAAGGGTATAGACGCTGCCGCGGTAGAGGACAGGCTTGTCCTCCATCTGATGATGCATCGGATGGATCAGTGCAGCGAGTCCGTAAATCGGAAACATCCAGATAGAGGTCTGCCCTTTGAGGCGGAAATCCTTATTAAAAAAGGCGTGAAACGAGGTGAAGATGATCTCCATACACCATCCCGTCAGCCCACAGATCAAAAAATTTTTCTTCATAAAAACAGTATGTTCCATTGTGGAAAGTTTATGCGTGAAATTGACTTGAGATGCAAAGTCCGTTATTATTAGAAAAGATAAAAAAGGAAAAGAGGAATGCTTATGCCAGCTCTGAAAAAATTATTAGAAAGATTAGATTATCAATGTGTGCAGGGGAACTCTGACATTGAGATTTCACATTTGATTTATGATTCGAGAAAAGCAGGGAAAGATGATCTGTTTGTCTGCATCAAAGGTACGGCAGTGGACGGACACAAGTTTGTTGGGGAAGTGGCACAAAAAGGAGCCGCTGCGATCGTGGTGCAGGAGGATGTAGAAGCACCAGAAGGGGTAACGGTTATCAAAGTCGAAGATACCCGCTATGCCTTAGCACTTTTATCAGCAGCATATTTTGACCATCCGGCGGAGAAAATGCGTGTCATCGGTGTAACCGGAACTAAAGGAAAGACGACCACGACCTATATGGTAAAATCCATTTTAGAGAGTGCAGGCTATAAAGTCGGTCTGATCGGTACGATCGAGGCGATCATCGGGGATGAAGTCATTCCGGCAAGCAACACGACACCGGAGTCCTATATTATACAGGAGTATTTTCATAAAATGGTGGAAACAGGCTGTGACTGCTGTGTCATGGAGGTATCCTCTCAGGGACTGATGATGCATCGTACGGCAGGATTTGTATTTGAAATCGGAATATTCACGAATATTGAACCGGATCATATCGGACCAAACGAGCATGCATCCTTTGAAGAGTATCTTGCCTGCAAGTCCATGCTGTTCCGCCAGTGTCGTTTAGGAATCGTCAATAAAGATGATGCCCATGTGGAGGAGATCTTAAAAGGACACACCTGCGAAGTGGAAACCTTTGGATTTTCCAAAGATGCGGATATCCATGCGGTCAATACAAAATTAGTAAAACGTCCGGGATATTTAGGGGTTGCCTATACCGTAGAGGGACTTTTGAACTTTGATGTAGAGATAGATGTTCCGGGAAAATTCAGCGTATACAATTCCCTGACAGCCATTGCGATCTGCCATCACTTCAATGTTTCCGTGGAGGATATGAAAAAAGCACTCAAAGAGGCAAAGACGCGTGGCAGGATTGAGATGGTAAAAGTTTCCGATGAATTTACATTGATGATCGACTATGCACATAATGCGATGAGCCTTGAGAGCCTGTTAAGTACCTTAAAAGAATACGGACCGGAGCGTTTAGTCTGTGTCTTTGGATGCGGCGGCAACCGTTCCAAACTGCGTCGCTACGAGATGGGTGAGGTATCGGGAAGACTTGCAGACTTTACGATTATCACATCAGATAACCCACGATTTGAGGAACCACAGGCGATCATCGATGATATTAAAACAGGAATTGAGAAAACAGATGGAAAATACATTGAGATCATCGACAGAAAAGAAGCCATCCGCTATGCCATTGAGCATGGAAAACCGGGAGATGTCATAGTCCTTGCAGGAAAAGGACATGAGGACTATCAGGAAATCAAAGGCGTGAAACATCCGATGGATGAAAGAGTTCTGATCGCAGAAGTCTTAAAAGAATTACATGGAGAATAAAAGATGGCATTATATGCAGATATTATCATTGATATCTCATTAGAAAAATTAGATAGAACGTTTCAGTATCTGGTGCCGGAAGAATTAGAACAGGACATTGGGATCGGAATGCCCATCGAAGTGCCGTTTGGAAAAGGAAGCAGAAGGATCACGGGTTATGTGGTAAATCTGACCACCGAACCTTCCTTTGATCCTGCGAAAATTAAACCTATATTTAATATTAAGACGGATGGGATACCGATCGAGGCGGAGCTGATCTCTTTAGCGGCATGGATGCGCAAAAACTATGGCGGGACCATGAACCAGGCACTCAAAACCGTGCTTCCGATCAAGCGGAAAGAGAATGAAAAACAAAAGCAGACGATCGCCTTAGCATTAGAGCCGCAGGCGGCGAGAACTCTTTTTTTAGAAAAAAACCGTAAGAACAGTGTGGCAAGGGAACGGTTATTAGAAGCCCTGATCGAACAGGGAGAGCTGCCAAAAGAGATCATTACGAAAAAGCTCGGAGTCTCTACCGCAGTCATCCATGCCTTAGAAGAACAGGGGATCGTAAAGACCATTTCTAAGAGGGATTACCGGAATCCGGTGGCGCATCTCAAAAAGAGCGGAAATGTTACAGTCTTAAATGCTGCCCAGCAAAACGTAGTGGACACTGTCTGGGAACAGATGAAAAACCATCAGCCAAAGACCTACCTTTTGCATGGTGTTACGGGAAGCGGTAAGACGGAAGTCTATATGGAACTGATCGCAAGAACGGTGGCGCAGGGAAAACAGGCCATCGTTCTGATCCCGGAGATCGCCTTAACTTATCAGACAGTCATGCGGTTTTATAACCGTTTTGGCGAGCGGGTCTCGATCCTGAATTCAAGACTTTCTTTAGGGGAGCGTTTTGACCAGTATCAGCGGGCAAAAAATGGAGAAATTGATGTCATGATCGGTCCGCGTTCGGCATTGTTCACACCGTTTTCAAATTTAGGCATTATGATAATAGATGAGGAACATGAGACTTCTTATAAAAGTGAGACCGTTCCAAGGTATCATGCCAGAGAAGTAGCGGCAAAGCGGGCAGAGTTGTGCGGTGCAACGTTAGTATTAGGTTCCGCAACGCCATCCTTAGAGAGTTATTATAAGGCAAAAAAAGGCGAGTACACACTGTTAGAACTGACCGAGCGGGTACAGAACCGCCCACTTCCCGTATGTCATGTCATCGACTTAAGGGATGAATTAAAGCAGGGAAACCGTTCCATCCTAAGTGTAAAATTACAGGAATTGATGGAAGAAAGGCTGCATAAAGGCGAACAGATGATGCTTTTTTTAAACCGCAGGGGCTTAGCGGGATTTGTGTCCTGCCGTGCCTGTGGAAATGTCATTAAATGCCCGCATTGTGATGTTTCCTTAAGCCAGCATCAGGGCGGCAGACTCATCTGCCATTACTGCGGCTATGAAACAGAACAGCCAAAGGTCTGTCCGGCATGTGGTTCTAAATATATCGGTGGTTTTAAGGCGGGGACACAAAAGATCGAAGAGATCGTAAAAAAACGTTTTCCCGAGGCGAGAACGATCCGCATGGATATGGATACGACACGGACAAAAGACGGATATGAGAAGATTTTGTCTGCATTTTCAAACAGGGAGGCAGATATCCTGATAGGGACCCAGATGATCGTAAAAGGACATGATTTTCCAAATGTGACCTTAGTAGGAGTCCTAGCGGCAGATATGTCACTCTATATCCATGACTATCATTCCGCAGAGCGTACATTCCAGCTTTTAACGCAGGCGGCAGGAAGAGCAGGCAGGGGAAGTGAACCGGGCGAGGTGGTCATCCAGACTTATACACCGGAACACTACAGTATCGAGGCGGCAAAGGAACAGGATTACCGGATGTTCTACGAACAGGAGATCCGCTACCGGGATCTTTTGAATTATCCGCCGGTCTGGAATCTTTTAGTCATACTGATTTCTTCGAGAGAGGAAGAAAACGGTACAAAAGCGGCAGAGCAGATAGAAAAAAAGATCGCACAGATGCAACTAAAGACCGTGGCAGTCATTGGACCGACAGAGCCGGCAGTTGCAAAGATCAATGATATTTATCGCAAGATCCTCTATCTAAAATGCGGAAATTATGATACATTAGTGGAGATAAAGGACAGTTTAGAACAATATTTAGAAAAAGAACCGTTTGGGAACGGGATTGGCATACAGTTTGATTTCAATCCGGTACACGGGTTTTAGACAGGAGAAAGAGAGGGACATTATGGCACTTAGAACCATTCGCATTCAGGGAGATGAAGTATTAAATAAACGATGCAGAGAGGTAACGGAGATGACTCCGAGAATAGCAACGCTGATCGAGGATATGATAGAAACGATGGATCATGCAAACGGCGTAGGACTTGCGGCATGCCAGGTCGGCATCTTAAAGCGTATCGTAGTCATTGATGTAGGAGACGGACCGATCGTATTGATCAATCCGCAGATCTTAGAGACAGAGGGCAGCCAGACCGGAGATGAGGGATGCTTAAGCCTTCCTGGAAAAGCAGGAGTAGTCACCAGACCAAATTATGTCAAAGTGCGGGCATTAGATGAAAATATGGTAGAGCGTGAATTAGAAGGTACAGAGCTTCTTGCAAGAGCATTCTGCCATGAAATAGACCACTTAGACGGACATCTGTATACAGAGCTGGTAGAAGGTGATCTGTTTGATGTACGTTATGAGGAAGAAGAGGAATAGACATGAGATTGATTTTTATGGGAACACCGGATTTTGCGGTGGGGACGTTAGAAGCGCTGATCGAGGCAGGACATGAGGTGGCTCTGGTGGTCACACAGCCGGATAAACCGCGTGGAAGAAGTAAAAAACTGCAATATCCGCCGGTAAAAGAGGCCGCTCTTGCACATAATATAGAGGTATTCCAGCCCAAACGTTTGAGAGAAGCAGAAAGCATTGAATATTTGAAAAAATATCAGCCGGACTGTATCGTCGTTGTGGCATTTGGACAGATCCTGCCAAAAGAGATTTTAGAAATGCCAAAATACTGCTGTGTGAATGTTCATGCATCCCTGCTTCCAAAATACCGTGGAGCAGCACCGATCCAGTGGGCAGTCATCAATGGAGAAAAAGTCAGCGGCGTGACCACGATGCGTATGGATGAGGGACTCGATACAGGAGATATGATCTTAAAAGAAGAAGTGACACTTGCACCAGACGAAACCGGAGGAAGCCTGTTCGACCGTTTAGCCGAGGTTGGAGCAAAGTTAGCAGTTCAGACTTTACAGGCACTTGAAGATGGAACGGCAGAATTTACACCGCAGGATCACGAAAAAGCAACACAGGTAGGCATGATCCAAAAATCCTTCGGAGAGATGGACTTTACAAAGAGTGCCGTAGAATTAGAACGTCTGATCCGCGGACTGAATCCGTGGCCGGGAACTTATACCGAATATCAGGGAAAAACCTTAAAAATCTGGGGTGCGACAGTGGAAGATGGTGGTGATCCGTCAAAGGCAGGCACAATCGTAAACGTCAAAAAGCACAGCTTTGGCATCCAGACAAAAGATGGTATTTTAGTTCCGACCGAGATACAGTTAGAGGGCAAAAAACGGATGACCGCAGAGGCATTCTTATGTGGTGTTTCGCTCGAAGAAGGAACTGTGCTTGGCACAAATGCCTAGAGAGTTTGCTTAAAAGACACTCATAAAAACAGTATCAGAAAAAAAGCACAAAATATTAGAAACAGGAGGAATTGATATGTACTACTGGTGGGACCCAACTTACATTCTTGTAGTGATCGGAGCGATCATTTGTCTGATCGCATCTGCAAGAGTCAAAACCACTTATGCAAAATATTCAAAATACCGCAGTATGTCAGGACTGACCGGAGCACAGGCGGCAGAGCGGATCTTACACGATGCCGGCATCTATGATGTGCAGGTCGGACATATTTCAGGAAACCTGACAGACCATTACAATCCAAAGACTAAGGTGTTAAACCTTTCCGACAGTGTCTATGGGAGCACTTCTGTAGCAGCGATCGGTGTGGCAGCACATGAATGTGGTCATGCGATCCAGCATCAGACCGGATATTTTCCACTGACATTGCGTGGAAACTTAGTACCGGTGGCAAACTTTGGCTCCACTATGGCATGGCCGTTGATCATTATCGGACTGTTTTTTAACAGCAGTACCGGAAGTTTTCTGATCCAGCTTGGAATCATTTTCTTCTCTTTAGCAGTACTGTTTCAGTTAGTGACACTTCCGGTAGAGTTCAATGCGTCTAACCGTGCATTGCATATCTTAGGAACCACAAATATGCTTCAGGATGATGAATTGAAGTATACAAGACGGGTATTAAGAGCAGCGGCACTGACCTATGTGGCGAGTGCGGCAGCAGCGATCCTGCAGCTACTTCGTCTGATCATCTTATTTGGAGGAAATGACCGTGACTGATAAGACAGACACGAGAGAGATTGTACTCGACATCCTTTTAGCAGTAACAAGGGATGGCGAGTACAGTCATATTGCGTTAAAAAACACACTGGACAAATACCAGTATTTAGAAAAAAGAGAACGTGCCTTCCTTACAAAAGTAGTAGAGGGAACGTTAGAATACCAGATTCGGATAGATTATATCATCAATACATTTTCCAATACAAAAGTACATAAAATGAAACCGGTCATCCGCTGCATCCTAAGGAGTGCGGTCTATCAGATCTGCTTTTTAGATGGAGTGCCGGATTCTGCTGCCTGCAATGAGGCAGTGAAGTTGGCAAAAAAACGTGGTTTCCATACGTTAAGAGGTTTTGTCAACGGAGTGCTTAGAAATATCGCAAGAAATAAAGAGAACATCACCTATCCGGAGAAAGAAAAAGAACCGGTCGCGTATCTTTCCGTTATCTACTCCCTTCCGGAGTGGTTAGTCCGTCAGTGGAAGGATGAATATGGAATGGAGCGTACCGAGCAGATGGCGGCGGCATTTTTGACAGAGCAGCCGACCACGGTGCGGATCAATACTGAACGCATCACGAAACAAGAATTGATAGACCGGCTGCAAAGCGAAGGTGTCAGGGTATCGGAAGCTGTGCAGATGGAGGATGCCTTATTCCTGTCCGGTTATGATTATCTGAATAAGCTAAAGAGTTTTCAGGAAGGACTTTTTTATGTACAGGACATCAGCTCCATGACAGCGGCAAAGGAAGCAGGAGCAAAAGAGCAGGATGTGGTCTTAGACCTCTGCGCCGCGCCGGGTGGTAAAAGCATTTATGTAGCACAACAGATGCATGGAAAGGGACGTGTCATCGCAAGGGATCTGACACCACAGAAAGTCTTTTTGATCGAAGAAAATATCAGGCGGTGTCAGGTGTCTAATATGCAGACAGAGTGTGCGGATGCCAGGTTTTTTGATGCGGCATGGGAAGAAAAAGCAGATATCGTGATCGCAGATCTGCCGTGTTCGGGACTTGGTGTGATAGGCAGAAAAAAAGATATCAAATATAAGATGACTGTAGAAAAAGAGGCAGAACTTGTAGCATTGCAGAGGGAAATCTTAAAAAATGCCGTGCGTTATGTCAAACCGGGCGGAACACTTCTTTACAGTACCTGTACGATCCATAAAGCGGAAAATGAGGAAAATGTCAGGTGGCTGTCAGAGCAGTACCCGGAACTGGAAGTAGAACTGCAAAAGCAGATTTTTCCAGGAGAAGAAGGAAATGACGGATTCTTTGTTGCAAGGATGAAAAAAGGAAAGAAACATGAGTGAGATACAGAGTGAAAATCATAGAAAAACAGACATCAAATCCATGGATTTAGCAGAATTGAAAGCGTTTATGACATCCATTGGAGAAAAGCCGTTCCGGGCATCCCAGATCTATCAGTGGATGCATGTCCGCCATGTGAGCAGCTGGGATGAGATGACGAATTTATCAAAGGCACTTCGGGAAAAGTTAAAAGAGCAGGCAGAACTGACGGTCTTAGAGCCGGTGACCATTCAGACATCGAAACTGGATGGAACCAAAAAATATCTGTTCCGTCTGCCGGATGGAAATATGATAGAGAGCGTGCTGATGCGCTATAAACACGGCAATTCCGTCTGCATCTCCTCACAGGCAGGCTGCC
>ULXU01011538.1_pt1 | contig 26198 bp, 20 predicted proteins | sample 1961521 | NCBI WGS metagenome assembly ULXU01 (sample SAMEA4835845, study PRJEB28245) | human gut metagenome | biome: gut microbiome; material: fecal sample | place: Denmark | collected 2008
CATCCCGTGTGGCCCGAAGCCCGTTTTTACAATGCCGGATATTTTCGCGGCCAAACAGCCGGCGGTGCATCCCTGTCGTATTATTGTAACCTTCCCCACTTCACAGTGCAAGGCGAAGCCGCCCTCGACCACCGCGCGCACTTTGCCACTGAACATACCTTGTTGTACCGTTTAACGCGCAAAGCCTCGCTCAATGCCCAGTTGCGTTATTTTGCCCCCGATTTCGTCAGTATCTATGGCGATGTCCTGCAGCAATCCAGTCGCGTTGCCAATGAGCAAGGCCTGTTGTTCGGCTTCACCTGCCGTCCCTCCTCCCGTTGGCAACTCAAAGGCTATGCCGACTTGTTCCGCTATCCCTCGCCCACCTATACCACGGTACAAGGTGGTGCCAAAGGCATAGAATTATCGTTGCAGTCACAATGGAAAACGCAAGGCCCGTGGTACCTCACGGCACGTTACCGTTTTAAGTCGCGACAACGCACCATTACCGGATACAAGCAGTTGGAGTATCGTACCACGCATCGTGCCCGTGTTGCAGCCCTGATGCAGAAACGCAAATTTGAACTCAACACCCAAGCCGACTTCACCTATGCCACGCGCCAAACCGGCAAGCAGTCAGTAGGTTGGATGCTGTCGGCCCGTACTGCCTGGAAGCCCAAGTCCGTTTATCAGTTGAAAGCCTTTGCTTCGCTCTTTTTTACCGACGACTACGAGTCCGCCGTTTACGCCTACGAACCCCAACTGTATCGCGCCGGAGCCTTCCCCTCGTTTGCCCATCATGGTCTGCGCGGGGTGTTAGTCAATAATTGGAAAATGTTTCCATCTCTCACCTTAGGCGTGCGTGCATCCCTTACTTATTATTTTAATCGCACCAGCATTTCATCAGGCATAGCTGAAATCAACAGTCCTTGTCAGTCTGACATATCCCTGCAGTTGCGCTGGCAGTTGTAACAGTCGGTTGCTTAGTGGTGGGTGCCATCATGATATGGTCAAAGTTCACTGAAAAAATAGAACGGTTTGCGCCCAAGCATTAAGGGGCTCAGTAGCAAAAAAGGTGTGGCGTCTGTAGTATTTGGAAGAGGCAAAACATTGCAGCTTCGTACGTTTTGATAATCAGCAGGAGATAAAATATTATATCCCGATTTTATTTTTTTTCGCGATCGGAAAATGCGTCGGAAAGCCCATAAATAAAGGGCTTAATGCCCATTTTAGAGCGTGTAAAATTTTCGAGGTGCGATATCAGGCGGCGAAAAAAAATGGATTTCGGGTTGTGCATGTTGTATCTTTGCCTACGGCGAAGTCAGGCTGCACCTCAGCAAAACTTTCGAAAACGAGTTTTCAAGTTTTGCATTCGGTTTGCACTGACATTGCATTCGCAATAAAGGTAGCACTGCAGCATAGATAAACTGCACATGAGCCTTGACGGATGAAAAAACAGATTTTCCGAATTTATTCATTCAGCGTTGTTTGACATTTTGTTACCATAGAAAGTAAGGCAGGTAGGCCTGTCTAAAACCCTGAATGCGTGTTGTTGAGTTTTATGACGCACTTTTGCGACTGAACCGCATTTTGGAGGCATCAAACCCAAAAAGAAAGTCCGAAACGCAAAGCAATAAACTTGCGTTTCGGACTTACAGTGTATCATGTGCAGGCAATGAATCAGCCGTGCGCGTGCGTCGCAACAGCTGCGTTCACGCAGCCTTAGTTGAATAAGTTATCCACGTTTTCCTGTTTGGGAGCAGTGCCTTCCGTGGTATGTCCGTTTTCCTTCTGCCTAGGCTGCTCCTGCGAGTGCGTTTGTTGCGCCTCACCATTCGTTTCGCCTTCACTGTCCATCAAGTCAGAGTGGTCAGCGCCGATTCCCATCAAATCCTCGTCAGAAGGCGCGAAGAATGTTGAATCTGTAGCCGTCGAATCCGGTTCAGCCTTTTGGTAGTAAGTAGCCGCATAAGTGCTTGGGTCAATACCGTCGGGAGCAGGACCGTATTTATGCAAATACTTTTTGCTCAGTTGCTTGTCGTCCATAACAGCTCGCATGAACTTAGCCACGATAGGCAGTGCCGTGCGGCTACCCTGACCTAATCGTCCCGTGCGGAAGTGAATGCTGCGGAATTCACCGCCAACCCATGCACCTCCGACCAGGTTCGGAGTCACACCCACGAACCAAGCATCCGAGTGATTGTTCGACGTACCCGTTTTACCACCCATATCTAAGTTGGCCGCAAACGGACCTAAATACATGCCGGCACCCAGCGTTTGCGAAGTACCGCCTCCGTCGCGTACACCCGCTTCGAGCAGTTTTTGCATATAGAAAGCAGCTGTTTGCGGCAAGGCACGCTTTTCAACTTTCGGTGCCTCAAACACCACATCACCGTCGGCATCCACAATTTTGGTAACCAACACAGGTTCGACATACATACCGTCGTTAGCCACCGTGCCGTAAGCATTTACCAGTTCGAACAAGTTGACGTCGCTCGAACCCAGCGGCAGCGAAGGCGTTTCATCAAGCGGCGAACGGATACCCATGTCGTGCGCCATTTGCACCACGTTGGCAATGCCCACTTCCTGTCCCAGTTTCACCGCAATCGTGTTGATACTTTGTGCAAAAGCCGAGCGCAGCGGAATGTTGGCATTTGTAAACCGTCCGTTCGCATTGTGCGGTTGCCAGATGGTCGTTGTATCCCGCTTTTTGTCATACACCTCCATACGGATGTATTCATCCTTAATCGGGTCAGCCGGCGTAAATCCCTGTTTCATAGCCGCAGCATACACAAAGAGTTTAAACGTCGAACCCGGTTGACGCATGGACTGCACCTTATCGTATTTCCACGTTTTGAAGTCAATGTCGCCCACATACGCCTTTACCTGTCCCGTTTGCGGTTCCATGGCTACGAAGCCGGCGTGCATGAACTTCAGCATATATTTCAGCGAATCGACCGTTGACATCATTTCCTCGCGTTCGCCCTCGTAGCTGAACACCTTAACCTTGTGCGGCACCCGCAGGTAGTGGTCAATCGAGTCCGGATTTTCCGGGAATCGCGCCTTCAGCATTTTGTAAGCCTCCGTGTCGCGCAGTTTGCTTTCGATAAAGTTCGGAATTAGGTTACCCTTTTCGTCGCGCCACGGATCACCCATGCCACGCCAGTGTCCGTTAAAGTTATTCTGCACCGTTTGCATCTGTTCGCGCATAGCCTTTTCGGCATAAGCCTGCATGCGCGAATCCAGCGTAGTGTAAATTTTCAGACCATCGGAATACACGTCGACATCCGGACATTTTTCGCGGATGTAATCCTTCACCGCTTCGCGGAAATAAAGCGCCTTACCGTCGTAAGCATTTTCTACATTGAAGTTCAGTTTTACAGGTGTATTTTGCAGGGCCGTCAGTTCGCCCTGATTGTCGATATACACCTGACCAAAGCGTTCCTTCAGCATGTGACGGTGCGTGTACATGTTGTTCAGCACCGTGTTTCGACGTTTTTTCGAGTTTTCCGGATTGATGCGCGGGTTATAGGCCGACGTAGCCTTCAGCAGACCAACCAGCACCGCAGCCTCCTCAGGTTTCAGCTGTTTGGGAGTTGTGTTGAAATACGTTTTAGCCGCAGTTTTAATGCCAAACGCGTTCGACCCGAAGTCCACCGTGTTGGCATACATTTCCAGAATCTCCTGCTTGTCGCACACCATTTCGATTTGCGTAGCAATGATCATTTCCTTGCTCTTCATCACCAGGATGCCCACGCCGGGGATTTTGCCCAACAGTCCGGTTGAATACTTCGTGCGCACGCGAAACATATTCTTAACCAGCTGTTGCGAAATCGTCGAAGCACCGCGCGCTTTTCCGTGCAAGGCATCCTTGACGGCAGCAAACAGGCCCTGATAGTCGATGCCGTGATGCTGGTAAAAGCGTTCGTCCTCTGTCGAAATCAGTGCCTGGAAGAACACCGGACTGATTGAATCGTAAGGAACAGGCGAACGGTTTTCGCTGAAATACTTACCTAACAAAACCCCATCTGCGCTGTAAATTTCAGAGGCAGCCGCAGTTTTCGGGTTTCGGATATCGTCGAGCGAAGGCGATTTGCCAAAAAGCCAAAACAGGTTGACCGATACAGCAAAGACATAGAAAATAATAAAGGCCAGAAACGACCATGCAACCGTGATGATTTTATACCACCACGGACGGCCGACGTATTGTCCTTTATACCATCGACCGATTTTGCCGAGTCCCTGTCCTAACAGATGGAACGGAGCACATAATTTACGGAAGATGTTTGTGGATTCAGTTTTCATATTGGAAAAGTTGTTGAATAATCAGGTTAAAAAGCCGATGCCCGAGAGCCGCGGATACGCGTTGACAGGCTCAGGTCAGCGAGCCGTGATGTGGAAGCACGACTGGTGTCTCTCATACTTTACATAGCAGGTACCCATCAGTCGCTGGTCCTCCAGTACTTCGGCCAAAATAGATTTGAAAGCCGTCACCCATTGAATGTCGCTTTCGCCGCCCTCCTTCATTCGCAGAAAGCGGTTGTATGAAATGTCGAACGTAGTGCCATGCTGGTGGCAACTGTTTTCCGACGCATTGCTGTTAAATCGTCGCAGACGTTTCACGTCCTCGCGCGTACGCAACACCGAAGTCACAATCAGTTTGTGAGGTGGAAATCCCTTTGTAGCCAGCGAGTCGTTGAAGGCACGGGCAATTTCGTTTAGCAGTACCGCCGCCCGCGGAACCAGATAGGGGATGGATTGGTTCAGCTTCTGCACGTTGTAGAACGGGTTGTCGCCGATGTACACCAAATCGTCCATTCTTTTTTGCGCCTCTGAGCGGTTTTCGATGTGCGAAATGCCGACGCGTTCAGCCGTAGCCAGCTGCACATCGTTCAAGTCGGGAAACGATTCCTCGAAGCGTCGCACACTCGTCACCCGGTTTTTCACCGGCGAACCATCCGGTTTCAGCAGTGTGAGTTTTTGTCGGGCGCGCAGCAGCATTTTGTCCACCTTTTCGGACTGCATGGCAATGCTGTCGGTTTTATCTGCTTTATTCGCTTCGGTTATCGTATTATTTTTCAGTTTGTTTGAGCACGACGTCCGGTTTTCGCCAATGTTCGGATTGACACATTTCACAATGGCCAGTATAAGCACAATCACGGTAAAGGTAAGAAAAAAGTGACTGCGACGTTCGGTAAACTTATATTTCATTGGAAGAGGAAAAAACTATGGTAGAGAGTAAGCTGCAAAATTTAAACAAATGCTGAAAGAACGAAGCCGCCCGGATAGCCTGCGCAAAATGGCAGGAACCGCTAATCTTCTTACAGGTTGCGCAATCATGGCAAATTCTTCGTTTTGCTTGGGCAAAAGTAATAAAAAAATGGGTGAGTTGGGGAACAAATAAAAATTTTGCACACGAATTTCAAATAAAAAACGAAATATGTTTTGCTTACAACCCCACTTGCATTAAATTTGCATAACGAAAAGGCCATTCCGGGCCCGTTTCATCTCTTGTCACACCGTATACCGTGGCAAGTACCACACCTATTTCTCATTTAATTTATTTACCTGAACAAACCGTCCTTTCGACAAAGAACAACGAACCAGCATACTTTATGTTAGAAAAGCATTTCATACTCGAAGAAGCCGATCCCGTTATTTTTTATGGGGTCAATAATGCCAATATCCGTATGCTTCGGGCTTTATGTCCCAAACTCCGCATTATGGCACGCGACAATGTGGTGCGCGTCGTTGGTGACGAAGAGGAGATGGCTGCATTCGAAGATTTGATGCGAACCATCGAAAAACATTGTGCCAAGTTCAACAGCCTGACAGAAGAAGACATTCTGCTGGCCGTGAAAGGACGCCCCACCACCAAGGAAGTGGCCGAAGGGGTCATTGTCTATAGCACCGGAGGCAAACCCATTACGCCGCGCACCGAGAATCAGCGTCGCCTAGTCGAAGCCTACGCTCAAAGCGACATGATATTTGCTGTAGGTCCTGCCGGTTCGGGTAAAACCTACACCGCCATAGCCCTGGCAGTGCGTGCACTCAAGAATAAGGAAGTAAAGAAAATCATACTCAGCCGTCCTGCTGTCGAAGCCGGCGAAAAACTCGGCTTCCTGCCTGGCGATATGAAGGACAAAATCGACCCCTACCTGCAACCCCTTTACGATGCCCTGCAGGAAATGATACCCGCAGCCAAGTTGCAAGAATACATGGATACAAATGTCATTCAGATAGCCCCCCTTGCCTTTATGCGCGGACGCACGCTGAATGATGCCGTAGTCATACTCGACGAAGCGCAAAACACCACCACTGCCCAAATCAAAATGTTCTTGACCCGTATGGGATGGAATACCAAAATGATTATTACCGGCGACCGCACCCAAATTGACCTCCCTCCCTCGCAAAAGAGCGGACTTACTGAAGCACAGCGCATTCTCGAAGGCATCAAGGGAATTTCGTTTATTGAAATGAACGAAAAAGACATTATACGCCACAAACTCGTCACACGCATTGTGGCCGCTTACGCTCGCGAGGACGAATTGCGCAAACAAGAGCGGGCAAAATGTGTAAATGCCACGCACGAAGGCCCAACCCTTGGATAAGCAAGGGTGGGGCACTTTCAGCGTGCGGGCGTTTACACATTTTCTGTACCCCCATATTCGCAATAATCAACACCGAACATATTCCAACTTTCTAAAACTATAAATTATGGCAGCTTTAACGCATACCGAATTTAACTTCCCCGGACAGAAAAGCGTATATCATGGAAAAGTACGCGACGTGTACAACTTGGGCGACCGTTTGGTCATGGTAGCAACCGACCGTATCTCGGCTTTCGACGTCATTTTGCCCGAAGGCATTCCTTACAAAGGTCAGGTGCTCAACCAAATTGCAGCTCAGTTTCTGGATGCAACTACCGACATTTGCCCCAACTGGAAAATGGCTACCCCCGACCCCATGGTCACTGTAGGCTTGATGTGCGAGGGTTTTGCCGTTGAAATGATTGTACGTGGCTACTTGTGTGGCAGCGCATGGCGTGCTTACAAGAGCGGTGTGCGCGAAATTTGTGGTGTGAAGTTGCCCGAGGGTATGAAGGAAAATCAAAAGTTCCCCACGCCCATTATCACCCCCACCACCAAGGCTGAGTATGGCGAACACGACGAAGACATTTCGAAGGAAGAAATCCTGGCTAAAGGCCTTGCCACTCCCGAAGAGTATGCCTTGCTCGAAAAGTACACCCTTGCCCTCTTCGAACGCGGCACCGAAATTGCTGCCAAGCGCGGCTTGATTTTGGTTGACACGAAGTACGAGTTTGGTAAGCACAACGGCGAAATCTACTTGATGGACGAAATCCACACTCCCGACTCATCGCGCTATTTCTATGCCGAAGGCTATCAGGAACGCTTTGAAAAAGGCGAAGCCCAGAAGCAGCTTTCGAAGGAGTTTGTACGCGAATGGCTCATCAACAATGGTTTCGAAGTACACGGTGCCAACGATCAGAAGATTCCCGAAATGACTCCCGAAGTGGTAAAGAGCATTTCCGACCGTTACATCGAACTCTACGAACACATCACCGGCAGCACCTTCGTTCCTGCTGAAGCCGACGACGTGCTGGGCCGCATTGAAAAGAACGTAAACGCCTACTTGGCTCAGTAATTTTTTGAGGTCGTGAGCGTTTACACGCAATATTTGTCAGCCGATTCACTGCTTGTGTAAACTCATCAGACTTTAAACCCGAATATCAGCGCCGAATTTTCCGATTGTAAGGAAAATTCGGCGCTTTTTTTTGATAGTAACGTGTAGTCTTTACCTGACACTTGGTGTAAAAGGTAGTTCCATTGATGCCCAGCAGGAACGCATTGGCAAAATGGAATTGAGTGAGGGCGCATACAAGTTTAACCTATCGTTCGATGGTTTAAAGCCCAACACTCCTTATTATCTGTATGTGGCAAGTTCTCCGAACAATTACGTTTATTGCGGAAAGTATTTGAAGAAGCAAGCTTCAACGGCTGTTTTCGAAAGTAAACACGATTTGATCATGACCGTGAGCGCGAACCCAACCAATGATTTTACGGTGATTTTGCCTTTCGGTAATGTGGTTATAGGTACGATAAACTGGGGGCAATGGTACGTCTGAACAAATTATCCACTAAAGTTTCCCACCCTCTTTATTGGGGGTGGGAAACTTTAGTTATTTATCAATAGGTCTTTCAATGTCAGGTTCGTTTACAGCTGAATGCAGCGTCCCTCTTTGGCCAGAGTGGTATTGGCAAAAATGGCAGAGGCTTCGTCTAAGAGCACCTGTTCGTTTTCATAGCGCGACGAGAAATGGCCGATAACCAGTTGCTTAACTTGAGCAAGACGAGCCATTTCGGCCGCTTCGGCCGCTGTAGAGTGCTGGGTTTCGCGAGCACGCGCCATAAATTCGCGGCCAAAGGTAGCTTCGTGATAGAGCAGGTCGATGCCCTGAATGAAGGGAGCGTATTGAGGCATGAACGAAGTGTCGGAAAAGTAGGCGTAGGTGCGGGCCGGTTCGGCCGGAAATACCAAGCGTTCGTGTGGATAAAAATCGCCGTCGGGAGTAGTCCAACCTTCGCCCTGCTTGATGCTGTTGATGGCATAGAAGGGAATTTTCAGAAAGTCAATCATGTCGCGGCGAATGTGAGGCAGCAAGGCCTTTTCGCGGAAAATGAAGCCGCACGTCGGTACGCGGTGGCGCAACGATAGGGCATAGACCGAAACGGAACGGTCGTCGTAGATGAGCTGAGGCTCGTCGGCTCGGCGGGGTAGGGGGTGAAATTCAACGTCGAAGGTAATGCCCTTACAGAAAAAGTCGAGCTGCGGACGTAACAACCCCTCTAACTCGGCAGCTGCATAGATGTGCATGGGTGCGGTGCGACCCGAAAGCGCCAAGGTGGAGAGCAGACCAATCAATCCGAAAATGTGGTCGCCGTGTAGATGCGAGATGAAAATGTGCGATAAACGCGAAAACTTTTGGCGCGAACGGCGAAATTGCACCTGAGTGCCCTCGCCGCAATCAATCATAAACAGCTTTTCGCGCAGATTGATAATTTGCGACGATGGCCAATGGCGCAATGTGGGCAGGGCGCTGCCACAACCTAATATGTGAACCTCAAACTTTTCCATACCGCAAAGGTAGTCAATTCAATAATAAAAGCGTAAATTTGCATGAATGAATTTAGAAGCTGTTTGAAATTTATTCAGAAAGTATTTTTTTTCAGCTTTTTCAGCGTTTGTTTTCGGTCTTTTTCTGCGATGTCTTTCGGTACATAGCCCGCTGTACTCCTCAAAACATCACCGAAAAATCAGCTAAAATAACGCTCAGCAAAAGCAGGAATAAAATTTAAACAACTTCTTTGACTTCATCACCGTTTGATTATCGGAAAACAGCATTTACGTTGTGACATATTCAGCCGGTATGAAGTTTTACTGTGAAGGCAAAGGCGTTTTGGATGAATTTGTAGCAGTTTGGCTGCATTTCCCAAAGCATTTGTCTGCCAAATATTTAAAGTATTTATCTTTTTCATGAATAGTCGCGAAGAACAACTGAAAGCTTTTGGACGTTTGCTCGACGTATTAGACGAGCTGCGCGAAAAATGTCCGTGGGACCGTAAACAAACCAACGAAAGTTTACGCCCCAATACCATCGAAGAAACCTATGAACTTTGCGAAGCACTGATGCGCAACGATGACAAAAACATTTGTAAAGAATTGGGCGATGTGTTGCTGCATGTGTGTTTTTATGCCAAAATCGGCTCAGAAAAAGAACAGTTCGATATGGCCGATGTGTGCAATCAATTATGCGATAAACTCATATTCCGCCATCCCCACGTGTTTCCGCCCCAAGGCGAAGAACAATCGAAGGCCGAAACTGCACAACAAGTAATCGAACAGTGGGAACTGTTGAAACAAAAGGAAAAAGATGGCAACAAAAGCGTGCTCTCAGGCGTGCCCGCCGCTTTGCCCTCGCTCATCAAGGCCTATCGCATTCAGGACAAGGCACGCAATGTGGGATTCGACTGGGAAGAACGCTCACAGGTGTGGGAAAAAGTAAAAGAAGAAATTGGCGAATTCGAAGCCGAAGTTGACAATATGGACAAAGAAAAGGCTGAGGCCGAGTTCGGCGATGTGATGTTCAGCTTGATCAATGCCGCACGCTTGTATAAAATCAATCCCGACAATGCGTTGGAGCGTACGAATCAAAAGTTTATCAAGCGTTTCAACTACCTTGAAGAGCACACCCTGAAGCAGGGACGCCAACTTACAGACATGAGCCTGGCCGAAATGGATGCCATCTGGAACGAAGCCAAAAAATTGTAACCCGCCATCCTGATCGCATGATTTATCACCTTTTGGCCTTTATCACCATCAGCATTTGGGGCACTACCTTTGTGTCGACCAAAATGCTGCTGACCTACGGATTAACCCCGGCTGCCATCTTCTTTATGCGCTTTGCCATGGCATACATAGGCATGGCCGCAGCACAATGTATACAGAATAGACGGACACACCATTTGACAACCCACGGTTCCGCAAACGGTAGCCGGTGGTTTTGTCGCAGTTGGCAGGACGAACTGAAAATGGTGGTGGCAGGCTTGGCTGGCGGTTCTGTGTATTTCTTGACCGAAAACACCGCATTGCAAAAAGCCATGGCAGGCAACGTGTCGCTCATCGTTTGCCTTGCTCCACTCATCACCGCCCTGTTTGCCCGTTTGTTTCATTTAGAAAAGCAAGCCGGTGCCAAACTCTGGATTGGTTCGGTCATTGCCTTTGTCGGAGTGGCCTTCGTGGCCTACGGCAGCATGGGGCATGGCACGGCTTCAGCACCGCTGCTGGGCAATGTGTTGGCGCTGATGGCTGCTATTTCGTGGTCGCTTTATCAGTTGATTATCAAACCTTTAGGCAGCAAGTACGGCACTCTGACGCTGACCCGTAAGGTATTTGGCTACGGCATATTGAGTATTGCCCCCGTGGTATGGTTTGAAGACCCCATCCCCTGGCAATTGCTGTCGACCCCTGTGGTTGGGGGGAATCTGCTGTTTCTGGGACTGATAGCCTCGCTGCTCTGTTATGCCGTGTGGAACAAAGTGACCGAGCGTATTGGTGCCCTGGTTACGGCCAATTACATATATCTGAATCCGCTGGTAACGTGTATAGCCTCGTATCTGGTGCTCGACGAAAGGCTTACGGTTTCGATGATGGTAGGTGGCATAGCCATTTTGACGGGGCTTTACATAGTGATTGCTCCGAAGCCCCATCGCCGGAAACAAACACATTAAGAAGTGGAGCAGATGCCCTGAATTTATTGGGGAAAATCTACTAAAAAAAGAATTTTGGAAAACCCATTTTCCTTTTTCATTTTCAGAAAAAGAATATGGGCGTTGAACAACATAAAAGGTGAGCGCATGGTTCAGTTTGATGACGAAATAATTGAACCGGATTTGCCCTAACCTTCCATAATATAAATAAAACAAAGGAATGCAACCCATTACGGCAGATAGCAATGGCTGTCATCACAATATAAATCACGCCATTTGGCATTTGCTGCAGAAGCAAAACACTTGGGGCGCTGTGGTGATGTATCGCAAGCCCCATAGCAACCGCTTTGCCCTTCTGCTGCAAGAATCACAGCCACGGGTGTTGCAGCAAATCGACGAAATACCGCTGACGGGAGGCTATGTGATAGCTCCGTTTCAGCCTTCGCCAACCTGTCCAATCCAGTTTGTCGAACCCGATTTCCAGACAACGTGTCTGCTGGAATGGCCACAACACTGCGTCGCGCAGCCCTATACCGACGATACCGAAACGCAGCGCGCAAATTATGCACACAGCTTTGAACAGGCACATCGCCGGCTCATGAACGGCGAGCTGCAGAAAATGGTACTTTCGCGCAGACTTAACCTGCAACTGCCCATACACGAAACTACCGAAGTGAGCGGTGACGAAAATTTCATGCGGCTGATGGAGGCTGCTTGTGGCTATTTTCAAAAAGCCTGTCATTACCGCCCTAATAGTTTCGTGGCTTTTTGGTGGACCAAGGAAAGTGGCGCCTGGCTGGTGGCAACCCCCGAACCTTTGCTCGAACGCCGGCAGCACGACTGGGGAACGGTGGCACTGGCCGGAACCTTGCCCTGGGTTGAAGGCGAAAAACCACAATGGAACGAAAAAAACCTAGAAGAACAGGCCATTGTGAGCCGCTTCGTCGAACGCCATTTGCGGGAAACAACCGTCGATGTGCGCAAGTCCGACACTTATTCGCTGCACACCGGAAACATACAGCACCTTTGCACCGATTTCAGTTTTACCCTTGAACAGCCCGGCCAAGTGACCCAACTTTTGGCCAAACTGCATCCCACACCGGCCGTGTGCGGACTGCCCCGTCCCGAAGCTTTCCAAGCCATTTTAGCTGACGAAACTTCGCCGCGCCATTATTATGCCGGGTTTAGCGGACCACTGCTGCTCGAAGGCGAAACCCACCTTTACGTTTCGTTGCGCTGCATGCAATTTACCACCCAAACGGCCACCCTTTATGCCGGAGGAGGTATTATGCCGGGAAGCAACGAAAACGATGAGTGGGAAGAAACGCAGCGAAAACTGCAAACCATGCTCAAACTGTTTTGACAGGCAGGTGTGCACAGCCGAACACTAACCTCAATCATTTAATCATAGCATCTTGTACTGCCATACTCCTCAAGTTAATCAACTCACCGCATTGCTCATAGCCCATGGCATTCATCACGTGGTGGTGTGTCCGGGTTCGCGCAATGCCACTATCGTACATAATCTGCATGAAGCAGGTGAGCGTTTTACGTTGCATCCCGTGACGGATGAACGCAGTGCCGCCTTTGTAGCCTTGGGACTGACGCTCGCCACGGAACAAACCGTAGCCGTTTGCGTCACCTCAGGGTCGGCCCTGTTGGGCTGCATACCCGCAGTGGCCGAAGCCTTTTATCGCCATTTGCCCCTGCTGGTTATCTCGGCCGACCGACCTGCACCCTGGATTGAACAACTCGACGGACAAACCCTGCCGCAAAACGGGGCTTTACAGCCCTATTGCAGCACGCACAACCTGGTGATACCCCATATCGACGAAGACCGATGGTTCAATAACCGCGAAATCAACGCCGCACTGCTTTCTGTGGCCGATGGCGGCGGAGGTCCAGCACACATCAATGTGCCCATAGCCGAACCGATGTTTCGCTTTACCACACCGGAATTACCTCAGGAACGCAAAATAACAAAACTTCGTCCGCAAGCCACACGCCCCTTGCCTCCCGAACTCGTCAATACATTGGCAAAAGCCAAACTGCCGGCATTGATTATCGGACAGTATGAAGCCGGTGACTTGCGAACCGAGGTCGATGCACTGAACCGCAACAACCAGTTGCTGGTGCTGCCCGAATTGCTTTCGGATGTTGGCGGAAGCGAACGCATGAATGCCTTCGACACCCTGTGTGACCCACGCTTTGCGCCCGATATCGTATTGCAAATTGGCGGCCATTTCATACACAAACGGTTTAAGCAGTGGTTGCGCCAAACTGACTGCCAGGTCATACGCGTGGGCTACGAAAGTCTGCCCGATACATTCTGCCACCTTACCTGCCAAATCGAAACACCGGCTAAGCAAGTGTTGGCGCAGTTGGCCGACGAATTGCCCAAACAGCATATCGCTGTGCGCAACGCTGCCGAAGCACTTGATGCCGAAGCAGCAGCCATGCGCCAAAAATTATTGGGCCAATGTCTGAACGAACCTGTGCTGACATTGCAAGGCGCAGTGGCCCATTTGGCCGAGGCACTGCGCACACGCCCACAGAATTACACCCTTCACCTCGGTAACAGCAGTGCCGTGCGTGCAGCACAACAGGTGATGCTTAGTGGCAATGTGCCGGTGTTTTGTAATCGCGGTGTCAACGGCATTGAAGGTTCGCTGTCGGCAGCCGTGGGCTATGCCCTCGGTATGTGGGGACTGCACATTGTGGTCATCGGCGATTTGAGTTTCTTTTACGATGCCAATGCCCTTTGGAACGTCGAACTCCCCGCCGGCTTGCGCATTTTGCTGCTGAACAACGGACATGGTGCTATTTTCGACCATTTGCCTGGATTGGCCGACTCGCCCGCCCGCGATGCTTACATTGCTGCCGGAGGTAGGGTATATTCAGCCAAGGGTGTGGCACAGACATTCGGCATCGACTACCAAGCTGCGCATACCTCGTCAGAATTAAACGACGCGCTGCAAGGCTGGTGGAACGAAGACGCAGAAACAGCCCAACTGATAGAAGTGTTTTTAGCAGATTAAGCTTCAATACCGACTTCAGGCATTTTAAATATATCAAATTCAACAGAATTATTATACCTATTATATAATGAGAAACTGGACAACCATTAAAACCTACGAGGAAATACTCTTCGACGAATACAACGGCATCGCCCGTATCACCATAAACCGTCCGCGTTATCGCAACGCCTTCACTCCCCTTACCGTAGCTGAAATGAGCGATGCTTTCCGCTACTGCCGCGAAGCACAGCACATCAGCGTGGTAGTGCTGACCGGTGCCGGCGACAAAGCCTTTTGCGCAGGTGGCGATATGCACGTAAAGGGTAGAGGAGGTTATGTTGGTGGCGACGGTGTGCCTCGCTTGAACGTGCTTGATGTACAAAAGCAAATCCGTTCACTCCCGAAACCCGTTATTGCCATGGTTAATGGTTTTGCCATTGGCGGCGGTCATGTGCTTCACCTGATGTGCGACCTTACCATTGCTTCGGAAAATGCCATTTTCGGTCAGACCGGTCCGAAGGTAGGTTCGTTTGATGCCGGATTCGGTGCATCGTACCTTGCACGTATCGTAGGACAGAAAAAAGCGCGCGAAATATGGTTCCTCTGCCGCCAATATTCGGCAGCTGAAGCAGAACGTATGGGTATGGTCAACAAGGTGGTTCCCTTCGACAAACTGGAAGACGAAGTGGTAGAGTGGGCCGAAACCATGATGGAAAGCTCACCCCTTGCCCTGCGTATGATCAAGGCCGGACTTAATGCCGAACTCGACGGACAGGCTGGTATTCAGGAATTGGCCGGCGACGCCACCATGCTTTACTACATGCTTGACGAAGCACACGAAGGCGGACAGGCCTTTTTGGAAAAACGTAAACCCGATTTTTCAAAATTCCCCAAACTGCCTTAATTCCCCAATTTGTTCAGATACAACACTGCATGCCCTGATACAGCATTGCAAACCCTGATGCAACACCGCATAGCTTGATGCAATTCTGTATAGTTTGATGCAAATCTGCATAGCTTGATGCAACACTGCAAGTTGTATTACAAAGTTGCATGTCCTAATACATAATTGCCTAACGATTTATGAAATTTCTACCTTTTCTTTTGCGGGTAGTTCCGCGAACCTTGCAATTCAAGCAGCCCGCAGGCACATCGCGAGGAGTATATCGCGAACGAAAGGTGTGGTATATAGTTATTACCTCAGCCGACCCTCAGGTGCGCTTTACCGGTTTGGGTGAATGCGCTCCGCTGCACGATTTAAGTTGCGATTACGACAGCCAATACGAACAGCGCTTGCTGCAAATCTGCGCAGAAGTGCAGGAAAAGCAAGAGCTCGATAGCGAAAAATGGCGTTCTTATCCCTCCGTGCTGTTCGGACTTCAAACGGCTTTCCGTTCGGCTGCAGGTTCGTTGCAGGGCGATTATCTGCGCCTCTATCCTTCAGCTTTTACACGCGGTGAACGCGGAATAACCATCAACGGATTGGTGTGGATGGGCAATTTCGACGAAATGTGCAGCCGCATGGAAGAAAAACTTGAAAAAGGTTTTCGCTGTGTGAAGCTGAAAATCGGAGCGTTGGATTTTGAAAGCGAAATGCAACTGATTCAATCGCTGCGACGGCGGTTCAGTGCCGAAAGCGTTGAACTGCGCGTCGATGCCAACGGCGCCTTTACGCCTGCTGAGGCACTCGGAAAATTAGAGCGACTGGCGTGCTATGATATTCACAGTATCGAACAGCCCATTCGTCAGGGACAATGGGAAGAAATGGCACGCCTGTGTCGCCAAACGCCACTCCCCATTGCACTCGACGAAGAACTCATAGGTGTGAACGATGCCGACGAAAAGGCCAAATTGCTCGATACCATTCAGCCCCAATACATCATTCTCAAGCCGAGTCTTCACGGTGCATTTACCGGTGCCGCCGAATGGATGAATCTGGCGCGCGAACGCGGCATTGGTTATTGGGTCACGTCAGCTCTTGAAAGCAACGTTGGTCTGAATGCCATTGCCCAATGGTGCGCAGCTATTGACCCCACAGCCACGATGCCGCAAGGTCTGGGAACCGGTCAACTTTTTGTGAAAAATTACCCAACCCCATTGGAAATCGAAGGCGAGACGCTGTGGTACAGCGATGCAAAAGACAGAGCGTTTAAAAACGAAATTGCCGATTTTACCCAGCGATGGCTCAACGATGAACCCACGATGCCCGTACACACTTCGGGCAGTACGGGCGAGCCCAAACTCATGTACGCCGAAAAGGTGAAAATGTGGAACAGTGCCTGTGCCACGATTCAGGCTTTAGGACTGCAAAACGGCAATACCGCCTTGCTATGTATGCCCCTCCGATTCATTGCAGCGCAGATGATGCTGGTGCGCGCCTTTGCCGCCCAGTTGCAAATCATAGCTGTTCCCCCCACCTCGCGTCCCTATCGCCGTTTGCACGAAGCCCCCGACTTTGCCGCTCTCACCCCCATGCAGGTGTATGAAAGTTTGCAGCATCCCCACGATTGTTCGTTGCTGCGCCGCACCCTTTGCCTCATTATTGGCGGTGGAGCCTTGAATCCTGAACTCGAAGCCCGGTTGCGCACTTTCCCCGGTGAAGTGTGGAGCACTTATGGCATGACCGAAACCCTTTCGCACATAGCCCTTCGCCGTGTGAATGGTGCTGAGCCGCAAGATGCCTATCATCCGCTGCCGGGAGTCACCGTTTCGCTTTCAGCAGAAGGTACATTGGTCATTGATGCGCCCGAAGTCTGCGACGAAAGATTAGAAACCAACGATTTGGCCGAAATACAGCCCGATGGCAGTTTTAAACTCTTGGGACGTCGCGACAATGTCATCTGTTCAGGCGGCATCAAGCTCCGTATCGAACAAATCGAAGCCCAACTGGCAGGAATCGGAGTACCATATCAAATCACAGCCTCGCCCGACGAACGATTGGGCGAAACCGTAACCCTACTTTATGTTGCATCAACCGACCGTTCCGAGGAACTCGAAGCCTATTGCCGTTCGCAGCTCGATGCTTACGAAGTGCCCCGCCGCTATTTGCGCGTAGACGCATTGTCGCTTACCGAAACCGGAAAACCGGCCCGTGCCGCAGCCCGACAGTTGGCTGCCGAAACAAACTGACGCACGCAATCAACGAAATCCAACATCCTTTTTATGAAGAGTACATCCACCCCCCAACCCATAGAACTGCTGGCCCCGGCCAAAAATGCAGAATGCGGTATCGAGGCCATCCGTCACGGAGCTGATGCCGTGTATATCGGCGGACCCGGTTTCGGAGCCCGCGCAGCAGCCGGCAATTCAATCGAAGACATTGCCCGTCTGTGCGACTTTGCCCATACCTTCGGTGCACGCATTTATGTGACATTCAACACCATTTTGTGGAACGACGAACTGGCCACAGCAGAACGAATGGTTTGGGATTTGTACCGTGCCGGAGTAGATGCATTGATTGTGCAAGACTTGAGTTTGCTGCAAATGAAGCTACCCCCCATCGCCCTGCACGCTTCGACACAGATGGATAACTGTACTGTCGAAAAAGCACAATGGCTCGAAGCTGCCGGATTTCGTCAGATTGTCTTGGCCCGCGAAACTACCCTCGACGATACTCGCCGCATTGCTCAGGCCGTGAAAGTACCCCTTGAAGCCTTTGTGCATGGTGCCCTTTGCGTGAGTTACAGCGGTCGTTGCTATGCTTCGCAATATTGTTTCGGCCGTTCCGCCAATCGAGGCTGTTGCGCCCAATTCTGCCGCCTGGCTTTCGATTTGGTCGATGCCGATGGTCGCATCATTGTGGCCGACCGCCATTTGCTCTCCCTTCGCGACATGAACCGCACCTCCTCGCTCGAAGAAATGATGGATGCCGGCGTGCGCTCGTTCAAGATTGAAGGCCGTTTAAAGGACGTGTCGTATGTAAAAAACGTAACCGCCTGGTATCGTCAGGAAATCGACAAAATAATCCGTCGTCGTCCCGAAACCTATCGCCGTGCCTCGTTCGGCACCTCGCAACTCACTTTCACCCCCGATGCCACGCGCAGTTTCAACCGCGGATTCACCAACTACTTTTTGCATGGTCGCACAGCAGCCCCTGTACATTCCTTTGCCACCCCCAAGGCCGTAGGCCCGGTGGTAGGTCAGGTGCAGCGCGTACGTCGCCAAAGTTTCACGCTCATTCCCTCCGACCATCTGTCAGCCCCGATTGTCGGCGGCGATGGACTATGCTTCGTGGGAGCAGACGGCAAATTGCAAGGTTTTAGAGTCAACAAAGCCGAAGGCCATGAAATATTCCCGAACCGCATGCCTCGTCTACCTTTAGGCGTGACTTTGCATCGCAGTTTAGACTTTGCCTTCGATAAAACACTTGCCAAACCCACCGCCAAGCGCACATTAGCCTTAGACATAGCCTTTCGCGAAGTACCCTCGGGTTATGCCCTCGATATGGCCGACGAAACAGGTTGCCACGTATCGCTCTTTTTCGAATACGAACACACTGTAGCCCAAACCTCGCAGCGCGAAGCCGTCATCCGTCAGCTTTCAAAGTTAGGCGACACCTGCTTCGTGGCGCGTCAAGTCGAGGTGCAGACAGTGGGCGACCGCTTTGTGCCTGCCTCAGTATTAGCCGGTTGGCGTCGCGAAACCGTCGATGCGCTGTTGCGTACTCATCGCGCTAGCTATCAGCCCGACCGTGCCGTGCGCCCCGACGACGAAAAACTCCGTAAACTTTTACCCCCTTCGCTCGACTTCACCGCCAACGTATCAAACCGCCTGGCCGAGGCCTTCTATAGCAATCACGGCGTACGTGCAATCGAGCAAGCCTTCGAACTGAATCAGCCCAAGGGTCGCAATGTCATCATGACCTGTAAGCATTGCATACGTCACGCACTGAACATTTGCAAAAAAAACGACCGTTCAGTGCCCGACCCCTTATATCTGCGTCTGCCCGATGGTCGTAAGTTTCCCTTACGTTTCGACTGTGCCCGCTGTGAAATGCAGGTTCTCACAGAGTAAGCATAGCCCGGTTGCACAAAGCGTGAGGGCAGCTGCGTCTGCGCAAAGGTGTTTCAGACAGGCCTACCTGCCTTACTTTCTTTGGTAGCAAAATGTCAAAGAACGCTGAATAAATAAGGAATATTTGTTTTTTCATCCGTTGAGGCTATCAGCAGAAGTTAAACCAAGGTTCAACATCTATTTAGCCGTTGCAAAGTTACAACACAAACACCTCAAAAACCAAATTTTTTTCGGCACCTGATATCGCACCTCCAATGTTTTCAGTATCCGTCGATGTGCCCTCAGCCCTTTGTTTATGGGTATTTCGGTGCATTTTGCACAGATGTAATAAAGTGAAATCGGGATATAAGGTAGTCCTGTAAATTCTGAAGTTGAGTATGAATACTTTGTCAGTTTTCTATAGATAGTGTAAGGGCATTTGCTTAATTCCCAAGAATGCAGAGTTCCACCTCATTTCGACGCCCCAACCCAAGTGCTACGCGTAAAATCCCCCATTCAGCTTATGTATCATCCATTTCGTCTTTTAGTTCGGTGCATGCTTGTGTGTATGTCGGCATTGTTGCTCACCTCGTGTTACTATTCCCACCCCAATCAAACCGACCATTGGGCCGAAGCCAGCGAAGGAGCAGTCGATTCGGTAAGCTTCTACATCAGTCACCATTATTGGATAGGCTATAACTTTCAAACCACCGACAGTTTGCAGCTTAGTCCCCTGCCACCCCAAATCGGCGTGGCCGACTATGCCATCTCCCCGCAGCGAATGCCCCAAGTGCGCAAACACGACGATTTGGTAGTGGCCCGCATACAGTATGTCCCGGCCGATACCGTCGATTCCGTTTGGGTCAAAGTAGCCCGCGACCAACTGACCCAAGGTTGGGTTCGCGAATCAGTCCTATTAGCCAAAGTTGTGCCCAACGACCCCATATCCAAGTTCATTTATCATTTTTCCGGACGCACCACCGGTTTTGTGCTACTGTTCTTAGGTTTGGCAGTGCTGTTTGGCCTTATTCAAGCCTTTCGCCACAAGCATTACCGCATGGTCCACTTTCGCGACATACCCAGTTTTTATCCCACTTTGCTCTGCCTCACGGTCAGTGCATCCGCCGCCCTTTACGGCAGTATTCAGTGCTTTGTGCCCAGTACCTGGGTTGAGTATTATTATTATCCTACGCTCAATCCGCTCAATACCAACCTGCCCCTCATCATGTCGTTGTTTCTGGCCTCAGTCTGGTGCATACTCATTGTAGCCGTAGCCGTGGTCGATGAAATTCGCCGTCAGCCCGATTTAGGCGACAATCTGGCCTATTTAGCCTCGCTCGGTGGCGTATGCGTAGTGCTTTATCTGGTATTTACGCTCACCACACCTTTATATATAGGTTATCCCTTGCTACTTGCCTATTGGTATTTTGCCATACGCCAGTATTGGCTGCACCAACCCTCGCATTTACTTTGCGGTGTATGCCGTCGGTCCATTCCCCGAAAGGGCCGTTGTCCGCATTGTGGAGCCATGAATGAATAATATCAGTTATTTTATTTAATCATAAAGAACCATGAAACGCCAGTTTATCTTGTTTTTTCTATTCGTGTTCCCCTTTGCCCTGCAAGCCGACCGATACACCGACATGGCCGCCAAACATTTGGAATGGGTAAAAGCCGGACAAGTCGACAGCCTCCTGGCCCATGCCGATGCTCAATTACGCGCCGTACTGCCAGCTTCATCCATTCGCACAATATGGGGACAACTCACCGCGCAAACCGGTGCATTAAAAAATCAGCACGAATGGAAACGCGAACACAAGGACGGATTAGAATTAGCCACCTGTCTGCTTGAATTTGAAAAGGCGCGTGTCGATTATCGCGCTGTGTTCAATGCCCAAGGTCAACTTTCAGGCATAAGTTTCACTCCCGCCCCCCTGACTGCCTCCCCCAACATGCAGCCCGAAGTGCCCGTGAAACCACTTCCCGACGATGTCAAAGAACAGGACTTTACCATAAAGCATAATGGCGTGAGCTTGCCCGGTAAACTCATGATGCCCTGCAAAACCCAAGCCCAAACCCAATGGCCCGTGGTTATTCTCGTACATGGCAGCGGTCCGCAGGACATGGACGAAACTCTCGGACCCAACAAGCCCTTTCGCGATTTAGCCATCGCCCTTGCCCAACGCGGCATAGCCACCGTACGTTATGACAAGCGCACCAAAGTGTACGCTCAGCGCACGGCAGAAGTGAGTAAAGGCATACTCAACTACGACACCGAAACCGTCGACGACGCCCTTCAGGCACTGCGTCAGGCCGCCCGTTTGCCTCAGATTGATACCGACCGAATTTATGTGTTAGGTCACAGCATGGGTGGAACCCTCATGCCTCGTATCGCCCTGCGTTCTGAACTCAAAATTGCCGGTTTGATAGGAATGGCAGCTGCCGCCCGTCCGTTCGACGAAATGCTTTACGACCAAGTAAAATACCTTTCAATCCACGCCGGACTTTCAGCCGATTCGGCAGCAGCTCGTGCCCGCTCCTTTGTAAAACAAATGACCGACGTTTTTCCGCCCGAGTACAAAGCCATGCAAAAGAGCTACGACCCCCTGCAAGCAGTAAAGAAACTCAAAAACAAACCGATGCTCTTTCTGCAAGGCACTCACGACTATCAAGTGACTGAAGCCGACCTGGAACTTTGGCGACAAGCTGTCAGCAATAATCCGCACGTACAGATGGTCTTGCTCACCGGACTCGATCATTTGATGCGCGAGCTTCCAGCCATGGCAACGCCCGACGATTATGCCCAGCCCGGTGAAATGGACAAAAGTGTGATCGACATGATTGCCCATTTCGTGCATACCAAAGGCAAAAACTCGTAAATAAAGCGGTATGCCCCTCGTAGTCCTGAAATTCAGAAAAAGTACATCCAGAAAACCAAGGCCTTCAGGCATAGATAGGTAGCGTACAAAAGCTCAATCGTCAACGTAGAATTATTTAAATATCATCCACCTCATGATTAAGCACATTGTCATGTTTAAGTTTCGCGACGACGTAGAACCCACCGTTCGCGAAGCAGCAGCTCAAAGTTTCAAGCAAGGCATTGAGGCATTGCCCGCCGTTATTCCTTTCATTCGTCAGGTGCAGGTAGGCTTTAACGTCAATCCCGCCGAAAAGTGGGACATCTGCTTAGATTCAACCTTCGACACCCTCGACGACGTCAAAGCCTACGCCGTTCATCCCGCCCACAAAGCCGTAGCTGTAGCGTTGATGCAACACATCGGCGAACGCGCTTGTGTCGATTTTGCTACCGGTGAATAACCACTTGGCCGCTGTCAGAATGTAAAAAACGGCCGGAGAATTTGGAGGTTCGGTGCAAATGATGTAATTTTGCACAAACCTACCAGGGATTTGTTGTAAATTCCCAATCGGGCCAGATTGGATTTGACAGCGGGTCGGAATGGTATGTAAGCACGCAGTGCGCCTGAAAGTGGGCACTATAATCTCGGCTTTCAGCAATTTAACTGGCGAAAACAAGTTTGCTCTCGCTGCCTAATCGAAGCACAGTAGATTGAGGCTTAATTCCGGCACAAGGTGCTGGAACGAGACATCACCCAAGAGCTCTTGCTCCGAAGCGTCTTGATCAGGTGGTGCAGATAAATCGGGGATAGCCTTGGCCGGCCTTGCAGTCAAGGTGAAATTTTAAAGGATAAGGTTTGGGTTGGTGGCGTTGGTCTTGCCCAAACACGAAAATCAAGTCAACGATAAGCGTGTAGAAAGCATGTTGTTTCCCTGTTTGGACGAGGGTTCGAGCCCCTCCTGGTCCACAGTTCTTTTTCTAAGGCATTGCGCTTTATGAAAAATATTTTCGAATTGAGTGCACACAAGTTGTTGCCCGTTCATTTAAAACTCGTTGTATAGCTTCTTTAAAGTTGTACAACGAGTTTTTTCGTTATGCTGTTTACTTTTTTGCCGTGCTGCCGTTCTATCCCAATCATGCAAAGTTAGTAGATTTCCATTTGGCGCGTCAACTTATCAGCTCATTCCGTGTAGTCCGTTAGCTTGCAAAAAGTGAATCAATCAGTCTATTTTGAAAAACTTTCTCTAATCGTTTTGCATTATGCACCTCAAACGCTAACTTTGCAGTGGCGAAGATGGATTGCCAGCCCCGCAACTGCCGCAATTCGGAGTAACCATAGAATTGGCAAACCATGCGGCAAGGCAATATATGCAGTCCACAGGTAATGTAAAAATCTATTATGTTGAAAAGAGTAAAGAAAAATTGGCATCTGCCACAAGGATATGAGCTTACCGACTTCGATAAACGCATATTGAGCTACCAAAACCGCGGAGAACTTGTGCCTACGCGCGAACTCATAAAAACCCCCGAACAAATTGAAGGCATTCGTCGTTCGGGTGAAGTGAACACCGGTGTGCTCGATTTGATTGAACGCGAAATACACGCCGGCATGAGCACGGCCGACATCGACAAACTCGTTTATGATTATACGGTAAGTCACGGTGCCATTCCCGCACCGCTCAACTACGAAGGCTTCCCCAAGAGCGTATGTACCAGCATCAACGAGGTGGTGTGTCACGGCATTCCTTCAGAATATGAAATACTGGAGGAAGGCGACATCATCAATGTAGACGTTAGCACCATTCTCGACGGTTATTACAGCGATGCCTCGCGTATGTTTATCATCGGCCAAACCACTCCCGAAAAAGAAAAGCTCGTGCGCGTAACCAAGGAATGTTTGCAAATTGGTGCCGAAGCAGCCAAACCCTGGGGTTTTGTCGGCGATATCGGCAAGGCCATCGAAAAGCACGCACGCAAAAACGGTTTTACCGTCGTGCGCGAACTCTGCGGACACGGAGTCGGACTGGAGTTTCACGAAGAACCCGAAGTGAATCATTATAACACCCGTCATCACGGCATGCTCCTCGTTCCCGGCATGGTATTTACCATCGAACCCATGATTAACATGGGTGACCGCGACGTGTTTATCGACGAAGAAGACGGCTGGACCGTAGTGACCGAAGATGAACTGCCCTCGGCACAGTGGGAACACACCTTCCTGATGACCGAAAATGGTCTTGAAATTCTTACGCATTAAAACGGGTACATCTGAAGCCGAATTACGCGGGCTGCCAGCCGGCATGCATAGCGTTTCCAGTATGACCCCTTAGCATCACGAAAACAACATTTATGACAACAATTCTTGCAATAGAATCGAGTTGCGATGATACTTCAGCTGCCGTTCTGCGCGATGGTTTGTTGCTTAGCAACGTAACAGCCAGTCAGTCGGTTCACGAACTGTATGGTGGGGTAGTGCCCGAGTTGGCATCGCGCGCCCATCAGCAAAACATTGTGCCGGTGGTGAATGTGGCATTGCAAAAGGCCGGAGTGACGAAAGAAGAACTTTCGGCCGTAGCCGTAACCCTTGGTCCCGGTCTGATGGGCTCACTGCTCGTCGGCGTGTCCTTTGCCAAAGGTCTCGCCACCGCTCTGGGCATTCCCCTTATCGAGGCCAATCACCTGCAAGGTCACATTCTGGCCCATTTCATTCAAACGCCCGACGAACAGAACGAAGTGCCTCCCTATCCCTTCCTGTGTCTGTTGGTGAGCGGTGGTAATTCACAAATTGTTAAGGTAAATGCCTACAATGATTTGGAAATTCTGGGACAAACCATCGACGATGCCGCCGGTGAAGCCATGGATAAATGTTCAAAGGTAATGGGCTTTGGCTATCCTGGCGGACCGATTATCGACCGTCTGGCACGTCAGGGCAATCCCGAGGCCTACACTTTCAGTAAACCCCACATCGCAGGTTTAGACTATAGTTTCTCCGGACTGAAAACCTCTTTCCTCTATTTCCTGCGCGACCAAGTGAAACTTGACCCCGACTTTGTGGAACACCACAAAGAAGACCTCGCTGCCTCGCTCGAAAAAACCATTGTCGACATTCTCATGAAGAAACTCGACTTGGCTGTGAAGCAAACCGGTATCAAGCATGTGGCACTTTCGGGCGGCGTATCGGCCAATACCGCACTGCGCGAAGCATTCAAGCAACGCGCCGAACGAAAAGGATGGAACATTTACATTCCTAAATTCTCGTACACCACCGACAATGCAGCCATGATAGCCATTACTGGCTACTTCAAATACCAGGATGCCGACTTCTGTCCGATCGACAAACCTGCCTATTCACGAACTACATTATAATATATACCCGTAAATACCCTATTAAGCATGGATTTAGACCTGAAACTTGTAAGTAAAGACATCAATGAAATTCTGTGGCGCGAGTGCAAAACGCTCTCAACGGCCGAAAGCTGCACAGCAGGTCGCATCGCCAGCGTCATTACCGCTGTTCCCGGTAGCTCAAACTACTACAAAGGCGGATTGATTTGCTATGCCGATGAGGTAAAAACCAATATCCTTGGCGTAGATGCCCAGGTAATTGAAGAACAAACTCCCGTGTGCGAAGAAGTAGTTCGCCAAATGGTAGTGGGTTCAAACAAACTTTTCGGCACTGATTACGCCGTAGCTATCAGCGGTTATGCAGGCCCCGGCGGCCCGGACGGTGGTAAATCGGGCGTTATCGTCGGCACTATCTGGATTGCCGTTGGTCACGAAGGAAATATCGTAACGCGCATGATTGAAGAAGACAATGGTCGCGACATGAACCTTTCGTCTGCCACTTCAGTAGCCATGCACATGCTGCTCGACTTCATCAAGGCCGAAGAAGAAGGTGCTGCTGAATAAATCCTGACCCTTCAACTCGATATAGAAGTCGTCTAAACTTTTCTGACGAAGATTGATATGGAGATTTATCTCTTCTAAATTCAATCTTCACCCTTCTTTTGGGCCGTTTTCTGATCTTTCATCAGTCGTGTAGCTCGCTACACTCCTTCTTCAAGG
>ULXU01037698.1_pt1 | contig 25338 bp, 19 predicted proteins | sample 1961521 | NCBI WGS metagenome assembly ULXU01 (sample SAMEA4835845, study PRJEB28245) | human gut metagenome | biome: gut microbiome; material: fecal sample | place: Denmark | collected 2008
AATAATGGATACACACCAATTACATCTTTTGCAGCATAAGAATTTCCCCTCAAATGCATCAATATAGTTGATAAATCTAATCTTGTATACAAACAATATTTGCAATTCTTACAGTCTATTCTTCAAAAGTCCGTAATTTAGATTTATCACCAACTCTTAAGGATACATCATCTGCCTGATTTGCATGCACCTGTAGACTTGCGTCAATATGCATTACAAGCACATGATTCTCTCTTCCCTTTTCATCGATACAGGGAACTTTTTCTATCAAATGTCTGATTTTCTTCCTTTGATAAAATTTCTTCAATCGTCATTGCATTCACCTTCCTTAAATTTTCCTTTTATTGGCTTAAATCTTGAGCTAATTCTATCTTCATATATTATCTTAGGAATCACCTTGAGTATCATTTCAGTATCATCTTGGGTATCACTTAGCTGTCATCTTTCGGTGTTCCATAACCAAAATTTTTAGTTAGTTTATCTAATATATCTTTATACTCTGCACCTTGATTCCCTAAAACTATAGAATTAATAATTGACAATATCATTGCTTGTCCACCACATACCGAATTCTGATCATAGTCATCAGGTATTTCATCTCCCGCAATTGGAATCTCTACTTCATTAATCCACCATTTATCAATTTTATTATAGATTTCCAGCATATCAGCAAATAATTTAGCATCCTTCTCTGTAAATCCATCATTTAGATTTTTTAGTAATTCATGTGTAATGTCGTTTCTTCTTTTTCGTATTATTTGATATTTTTCAAAATCATCTGCTGTTATTGCTTCAGATTGAATAAACCACTTTAATGAAGCATCCTCAATGTTTTTATCTAACGCTCTTACTTCTTTTTTGTATTTTACAGTTTCTTCAAATATATAGTTATCTCCATCCCACTTTTCATCAGAATAAAAATCTCTAATCTGATTTATTACATAATCTTTTAAGCATTCATAATTTAAAACAAATATAGCAGCAAAATTCACATTAAATTTCAAAATATCCTTATCTAAAATGTTTTTCCAATTATCCATAGTTTCCTCTGTAAATATCTTAATAATTTAATTTCAACGCTCTATCCATCATTTTATATTCTTTTCTACTTATTATTGGCATATATACATCAATATAGTTATTCCCCGCCCATTGAAGTATCTCATCTAGATCAGCATACATCTCATTCTCTTTTTTATTATGTAACATACGATTATTATTATTCTCAGCAACTGTTTCCTGCTGTCTACATCCAATATATATTTCTTGTGGCAAAACAAAATCTTTTATTATTCCTGATTTTCCCATATTAATATCATCTTTAATTACTATCCGCCATTCTTTTTCATGAATCCACTCATCTGACTTGGTTAATGTATTAGCCAATATGTTTCTTTCAGAACTCTCTTCTCGGTAAAATATTAATTTATCACTATAGATTACCGGCATACATTGGTATTTCTTAACAAGCTCATAAAGGTTATATCCTAAATATATTCCCTTGTGATCTGCCGCATAATATCCCCACATAGGAAATGAATTATTAACTTCAGAAAAACAAACAACAAATAATGAACTTCTCAATGCTTCTGTTTTCCTATTTTCAGTTTCCTGTCTCATATATGTTTCCATAGCTTCTTTTCTCTGGCTCTTCGGATAACTGGCTTTTAATCCGCAATCAACTGTAACTAAACAATCATATGGATCGTTGAAATTAAATGCACTACTTAACCATAATTGATGATTTTCCAAATTTCACAAATCCCTATTCAAACCTCTGCTATACCGATAAATCATTTGAGTCTTATCAATATTATCTAATATCACATTTCTTGCTTCTTGCATATTATTTAATGAAATCTGCTCTTTATAATCTGAAAACCATTCTTTGTTCATACACTTAGTTTCCTTTCACAATCTGTCTCATCCAACCATCATAAAATCTTTTGCAATTCAGGTTGAATGAAACCCGTTTAAGCTAAAACTTTGCTTTTTCTTCCATAATATCTGTCTTTTTAAACACAAACACTAAATTTTTAATAGTATCTATTTCACTACTCTTTATCATTTTGCTTCAACAACTCCAAATTAGTATATTAGCCTAATGGATTCCAGGAATATGTAGACGCTATGAATGAATTTAATTAATATTAGCTATTTTATCATTATCACAAGCTGATTTAGTAATGTTTTGCCCGAACTGATAAAAACTTTTCGTCGCTTTTTTCGTCGCTTTTCTAATGAATAAGCGACGAATTATTTTAATCTATATAACTTGCCTTTCCACTATCAATGCTTTTCCCAATCTTCTCTATTATCCCTGCCATAAAACAAAGTCTATCATATACTCGTTATCATTAGTAATAATGAAACTGGATATATTTAATCCGCAGGCTTAATATATCTTCTTCTTTTAGTTGTTCCAATACAAGCCAATAACTCCTTATTCACTAATTCGTTTAATAATTGTCTTGTCCTTGGACCTTTTAAACCTATCTTTTCTGCCACCTGTTCCGTACTATATTCAATACCGGCCTCCATAATGGCTAAAATCTGCTGATGTCTTTCTGATAACGCCATTCCTTCCCTGTTTTTTAAATCTGCTGATTTTTCTGCTGATTCTGCTGATTTTTCTGCTGATTTCTTTTCCATCTTCATCACAAGCGTCACCTGATCAAGATTTGTATCTTCTATCAATTCTGGTTTTATCCATCCTTCTGACTTCCACACAGCAAGAATTGCCGGGAATCCTGAGCCAGCATTATCGCCAAATCCAACCAATCTAAGCATAGTTTGCATATGAGGATTTCTTGACTTTGAATTGCCTCCACGATAAATATCCTCAAGCGGAAGTTTCAAAATTCCCGGATTTGTAAATTCAAATGAGTCTGACCTCTTAATTACCTTTAGCACACCTGCATCCATTAAGTAATCCGCGTGAATAATCATATTTACAAAACCTTCACGAACTGCTTTGTGAACCGGAGTATCATCTATACGCTGAACGCCACCTTCCAATTTAAATGGCTTTTTTAAGTCCTCAGTTAATTTAGGTGTTGCTTTGGTAAAGAAATTAAACAAGTTATTTTCCCATGTTCCATCATAAGTAATTCTGTCATTCCAGCGGATATCTGCTGTCACTTGACTTTCATTACGATAATCCATAAAAACATTATCAAATCGTTCTCTGATAGCCTGTCCTGTACCAAACATCAAAAGTCCTGCTAAGGTCAAACCTTCTACTCCAGTTTTTCTATCTTTCCTATAACCACCCAACTTTTCAAGAAAAGACTTGTCATCTAAAGCATTCCATACATGACCATCATTTCTGATTTCAAAAATCTGACGATATTTTCTTAATGTTTCTTTATCAATATCATCCATTGTATAATACTCAATTATGGGTACTTTCCTTAGATAGTATTCTAACATATATATCATGTGCACGGCAAGGACAGTTACAAATTAAATCTTACTTACTTTATAGGTTACTTTATAGGTTTATTTCCAGTTCAAGGCAATTCCATTCTTCTCCCATTACAGTATACTTTTCTATTTCATCTTGAGATACATCCTCAAAACCTATCGCCTTATAGCAATAATAAGCTGATTCATTATTCTCAAAAACGCCTAATGAAACTTTATTAACGCCGAATATTTCTTTGGCATATTTTAAGCCTAATTTCAGCATATTTTTTCCATATCCCCGCCCACGTTTTCTCGAATCAACGATTACAAAGCCAAACCGTAATTCATCAAAAAATTCATTTGGTCTTCTCATGGTAAAAAATCCCACTACATCGTTATCATCTATAGCAGTAAATGCCATAAGATTACTTACTGTATCGAATTGCTCCTCAGAAATTGGATATTCTCCTAAAACTCCTGCTGTCCATTTATAAAAAGCGCTCTCGTCTTTTATCCATGACATAATTATTTCTGCATCACTTTTATTGTATGGCCTTAATCTTAACATACTTGCCTCCTTTTTCATTTACCTAAAATTTTGTTTATCATATTCTGTTTGCCCTTCGTGTATGCAACCCTGTCATCTGCATACTTACTTTGTATTTCTTTCTTTAAATATTCATACTGCAATGCCACATTCTCATTGGCATTAAGATAATCCCTGAAATGAATATAATTTTTTCACTCAGTTTCGTTCCATTTCACAATATGAATATGATGTGTTCTGATATCTGCCTCCATATCACCCATTACGTAGATCAATTGATATTCTACATCTGAACCTTGATAAAATATTTCCTCTTGTTACTTCTGGTTTATCAATTCTGACCATCTCTTATAAAGGGGCTCTTAATTTCTTTACTTACCAACTGCCCATATGCTTCTACCTTACGAAATGTATTTCCTAACATTTCCCGATTTCTGTATTCTCTGATTGCTTCCATATCAAACTCTGTGTAAAAAATGCCCTCTGTGTTATCGTCAGCCTGCAAAACTGTGTTATCAACACATTTTCCGTTTCTGTCCCAGCAAATCGGACTAAATGCACAGGAACATCCGGCATTATCTCCATTTGGATTTGCCATAGCAACTGCAACCATATTTTCGTATGCTCTTGTAGAAAGCGCTCTGATTCTTGGCTGCATTGAACAACAATCATTGGGTACCAGAATAACTTCTGCACCTTTTAACATCAGTATTCTTGCACTTTCAGGATACTCCCTGTCATAACAAATCATAATACCTAATTGTATTCCTTCAAAATCGCACACCTTAAACTCTTTCCCCGGTTCAACATTTCTTTCATCTGCAAAATCACATGTATGTACCTTAGAGTATTTCATTAATATCTTGCCCGATTTATCAATAACAAAGGCTGAGTTCTGCGGCTGCTTATGACCTTTTGTAAATGCTGTGAGTACCACACCTATTTTATATTTTTCAGCATTCTCGCATATTTTTGTAATTCTTATATCATCATCTGCAATGCTTTTTTCATAGGTCATAGGCAAATCATATCCTGTAACAAAACATTCCGGCAGCAAAAGAATATCCGCATGATTCTCCGAAGTTTCTTTCATTGCCATAATAATACTTTCAATATTTTCATCTATTTGTACATGAATGGCACGTTTTTGTAATATTGCAACCTTAAACATTTTTTCTTCCTTATCATTACATTATAATTTCAAGTCCAAAACTCTTTTGAAAAAATCTAAAAATCCATCTTCAACTGCTACCTGTTCAAGTCTGTCCACCGGCAGGTCGTAATAATATTTGTTAGTTTTTATATCCAAAGATATGCTATCCAACGGAAATCCTTTCTTCCTGACTATGCTATGCGGTTTATCAGTTAAAATAAATTTTTCACTCTCCATGGACGGTTCCATAGCTTCATATATGTGCGTATCATCCTGTACAAAACAAATTGCATTCCGATACCTTGCCACCAGATTCCCATAAATTTTTACCAAACCGGAATAGTAGTCTATCATTTCGTCATCTGTCAAACATTTTCCGTTTACATTGCGGACATGCACGCCCGGCTGGATTGCCTCCGGAACATTATCAAAATACAATCCTGAATCACACGAAAAGACCGGAATATGAAATGCTTCATAATATGCTATTGCTTTTAATCTTGCATTTTCAAGCGGAGACTTGCCATCCTCGACTACCTGAGGAATTGTTTTTCCCTCTGCCCTTAAATCATCCAATCCTATTAATTCTATATCCAATTGTTTAAGCCTGCTCCGCATCGCAGATAACTTTGCCCGATTCCCGGTTCCGTATAATAACTTCAACTTGTAAACTCCTTAGAATATGTATGCTGTGTTTAGGATAGCATAGATTGGATTTATTTCCAAGATGCTTGTGAATGGCAGGGAAATAATTGTGATTGAAATGTAATAACATTGGTGGTTAAAGTTTATTGAGCTGACATTGAAAAAAACGAAACGGATGTATCAAAAAAGCATGTGTAAAATGGTGTCGAAACTTGCGATTAAAGAGGTATATTTTGACATATAGAAGGCTATATAATCGAATATATAAACACTGTATGTAAAAACACTATTAAATATGGCCAACAATTTAAATGTCTACTTTTATGTATAATCTGACCCATTAAAAAATATACAGTTTCGCTGAATATTAGTGATACCAACCAACTAATGGTTCAGAATATTTAATTAGTACTAAATCTTATATTATGGATTAGAGTATGAATAAGTCTAAAAAAGGCGTGAGAAACTACCGAATTACCAAAAGACTTATTTCTAGATTTATAGTATATGAAGATGAACAAATTAAAAATTAGCAAATGGAAGTGCAATGATTTATGATTTTTATCAGTTACCCAACAAAAGACAAATCCATTATAGAGTCTATTACATTAAGATTAGCTCAAGTCTATGGAAAATTTTTGTGAAAGCTGTTATATACAACCCGTGAATAGTATAATTAGCAAAACAAACCAGCAATTAAACAATTGAATTTTTTTCTTTGTATCCAAGCACAGTTCGCAAAACAATATGACTATAGCCACCCTAAATATAATAAAACATCTAGTCTTATAAAAGTTCCAGCGTAAGCAATTGATAATCTTTTTAGGCAATCTAAAACAAATAAAGTGAGTGATAGAAAATGACAAAGAGAATTGATTTACAAAATGTTACTACTCAAAAACTAAAAGACGAAATAGTGCACACTCTATGCGATGAACTTAACATTCAAAATATCGATGCTTCTAATGTATACGATTATCTTATTAAAATAGGTTTCATTACAATAGATCCTCCAATAGAAAATCCATTTATGATGAGCTTTATAACTATTGATTCGTTGAAAAATTATAATAGTGGTAAATCAATAAAGCCTGGTAATATACGATTTAACATTAAAAATTTGATTGAATTCCTCCCTGAATTAGTTTCTCTCGGCGTTGGAATGATCTCTGAAAATCCAATAATTGTAGTATGTGGAGCACTTAGCCTATGTCGCAAATTAATAGATAACGCTTCATTAAGTATTTCAAAAGAACAAGCTTATGTAATTGTTGCTTTATGGAAGTCGTGTAATAATAGCGAGCACAGAATTTTATTGAATGATGGCTTTATAGCTACTAATAAAATATTAAATGAATATGGTGAAACCAAAATAACTTGTACTAAATATAATATCCTGATTGATTCACTTGTCAAAATGAGATGTATTGATCTTTCAGATAATACCATTTTCTTAAGAGAAATGGTCAGCAAAAAATATATCAACAATTTATAACAACTAAAAAGAGCTATCCGATTAAAAAATCTGATAGTTCTTTACTTTTACAATATATGACAAGAGACTCCAAAGTAGCTAAAAGCCTGTATTTACTTTTTTAAGTACTATGAATTATCCAGGCTCGCAGAGCTGTGGTATTTTTACATAGATATCTATACTATATAGTATTGATAACCTACATCTTTTCCACTCACCATTTTCCGTTTCACTCACTTTTAGCATCTCGCCAATGCCATCACTATAATGTCGTTATTATATATAGTTGTAGGTTCATTTACTACTCACATAATAAATTTCTGCCAGTTTGCAAGTCTATACAAAAATTATAATCAGAGACATATCACTAGGTAAAAACATTTTTCACCTGCACATACATCCACTTAATGATTAGGTGCACATTTAATACAGAATGCACCCATATCATTTTCAAAATCCATTTTACAACCGCAATCCGGACAATACCTTACATCTTCATCAAATGGTTCCATATCATAATCATCCACCGTATTATGTATGATTTCAGACTCTAGTATCTCACTCTTATGTAAATACATATTCGTATCTACATTAACGCCATCCACTTCCACACTCACAGATAAATCTTTTTCATCTGTTTCAATTGCAATGGATACTTCTATTTCTAAATCAATACAAAATGTTGTTTTACAAGTCACAAAGTTTTCCCAATAATAACGACCATCTTCTCTGTCATAATATGAATTGTCTTCATCTCGAATAGTATATTCAACTTCTACATTTACACTTGCATTTGAAACAACCACAGCACTTTCTTCATTTAGTTTATGTATATACCCAAACTCTATAGACCGTGTTTCAACACGCAACAAATCAATATCATCATAAACATCTTCCACATCAACAGAACCCATACATAACTCATTATTCAGCAATTTTGATATACAGCTATCTAATACTCCACTCTCAAATGCTTTTTCTATTTCTACTGATAAGTGCTCGGTTTGTGCTATAGCAAAATTTAAAAATTTATTCAAATCAGAATAAATAACAAATTCTTCTCTTCCTCTAAATGATTTTCTAAATCCTTTATCAGCAGCTACTACATAAACTCTTTTATCTACAATAGTATCATAATATCGCATAATAGAGTCAACACAGATTGCATCTTTAAATTCTGTAGGTTTTTTATTTTCAAACGGGAATCTCTTATTAAAATATTTATCTATAATCTCATCGACATTCACTCCACTAATAGGAATTTTTATTGCATATGTATCTTCAATAAAATCATCCCAACGTTTGCGTAGTTCACCAACCATATCATCAAACTCTATCTGAGAAATTTTATCTCCCCACTTATCATCCATTCTGAAAGGTGCAAAAGCTCTATTATCTATCATTTTATTGTACTCTGATATAGCTTTTGCCAAATTTTCTCCAATATGTTGATGCACTTCTTGATATACGATTTCATTATAAAGCAATTCTACATTTTCTTCCTCTATAAGTTCTTTTAACTTTGAAAATTGCTTATTATAAAATGAAAAGTTAGCTCCTTCATATATATTTGTATCAATAAAAACCTTTAATGCCACATTTTCCACCTCTTTCATTTTTTCTAAATATCTAATGTCCCTGCTTATTTCATCCATCATTGCTATTTATTTCATTTGAATCTCTTTCCAACTTCCTGACGCTTTTAAATCATCAAAAGCATCGAATTATTTTAATTTATACATTTTCTTTTTGTTTTTCAATTATCAACAATTTTATAAATTGTGCACAATTTCTCATTATTTTTCTTATCCTATAAATCTATCTGCTTGTTCCATCCCAATACCATAAGAATAAAATTAAAATCACTTGGGGTCGGAAACTTGTTCTTTTAATAATCCTACTAAATGGATGCCAAAATATTTTAATTCATCTACTAATGATTCTCCTTCTAATTCAAGAACAACATATTCCTCTAACCTCTCTGTTACCTTATAACTATCATCTTTCAGTATTTTATCTGTTAAATACTATTGTAATTATCAATACCTATCTTCTTTCATTTGCTTATATATAGTATGAAAATGTTTGCTCTCATAAAATTCAGAATAATTTTTTCCATCTTTTAAATATATAACAAGCAATGGTAACCACCATTTAGAAAACATAATGCTTCTCATCCAATAAGAGTGCTCTCCATTTTTATTCACAATTGAAGAATAAGTGTTTTTTATATAGTTAAATAATTCTTTATTACCTGATTTTTCATTTTTTACAAATCCTGCCAAAATAATAGGATTTATTTCATCATTTCCAAAACTACCTATCAGCTCCCTAATACTAGTTCTATAATCATATTTACTCAAAACATAATAATGCCATATCTGCAAAAGAGAATCACAATATGTAGAATTTATAAAATCATTTTTAGATTTTAATATACTTATAATTTCATCTCTTTTTACATCTTCATTGCATAAATCGAATACTGCAATAATAACTTTATAACAACGAGATGTAAATATTGGTTCTGCACATGCTAACTGTAACATATATGCCACTGTATATTTTTCTAAATTAATTTTTTCCTCCACGTCAAAATATAACTTTTTTAAACTGATGGCTCTTTTAAACATTGACAAAAAAGCTTTTATTTCAGATTTTTGATTATTATCATATGCTCTAGACACATACTCTTTAATATTATAAAAAACCTCTTTGTCGAATTTTACCTTATCAGTAGTATCAAATTTCAAAAAAGTGAATCTATTTTTTAACTCATACATATCAACATAAGACATATTATATATACTCTTTTTTGTCTCAGTTTTGTTATTATTAATTCTAAGTCTATATTTATTTAGAGCTCTTTGAACCAATGGCAATTTAGAATATATTTCTTCTAAAGAATCCGAAAAAAATGTCATATCATCAACATACCTGATATATGTTACTTTATCACCGATTACACAATTGATTTCGTAATCTACACATAGCATAAACAATTCTGCTGATACTGTTGAGGAAAAAACACCTGTCACAATACCTTTCGTTTGATTATTATTTATCTTCATATTATAATAATCCAAAAAATCGAAATAACCATCACATGAGATATTATCCTTATAAGGCTTAATGTTTTTTATTTTACTAAGATAATGTGTATACACATTGGGATAAAAAGATTCTATATCCACTTTGACTGAATATAGTTTAGCACCTTGCTTTTTTAAATACCTTATATTATTTTCCTCATAAGCAAGCTGACCTGTGGTTTTATTATTCTTCACGGCAAAAATACCACTCTCAACTATCTCCTCACTTCCATCATATGTTTTGTAAATATGAAACATTTCATTAAACAATATATAAGAATTTGAATTACACACATATTTCTCAAATTTAGATTCATTATATAATTTACTAAAAAGTTTATTATAAACAGCAATCGTGTTATAAACAAAAGTACAATAATACTTCAAATTAGGTATTTGCATTTCTCTCAATGCATCATTCTTTTTAAATTCAAAATAAGTTATAGATTCAATACCATCATTAAATATATATGTTGGAGCCTCTGTATTTTTATATTCAAATATGATGCCATCGTCTTTATTGAAATCATCATACATATCATTATCAATATTTTCAATTATCCTTTTTATAGCATCTTTCATATTTGATATATCTATAACTGGAGGCAAATCTTCATACCAATACCCCTCTATTAACAAGTCAAGATTTTTTTGTTGTATATCATCATTTCTATTTATCATCGCACGCCTCCCGTTCAAACAAAGGTTTATCCACTACCTACTTCTTATCCACTTTCATAAAAAAGTATTCTAATATATACATAAACATGTTTGCATCAAACGATTCTTTTATCTATTCTCGATTCATCCACGCAACCTTTACAACTTCATCTGTTATGACATCGTTCAAATCAACCTTCATATTCAAATAACCAAACATCAACTATTTTATTAACAACCTTACCAACTTTCAGATAAAGTAGCTTCTCCTTTTTCTGGTAATAAATCTATTCCTATTTCTTCTTTTGTTTCTCTAAGTACCCCATACAAACTATTTTCTCATTTTAATACGGAACCATCATACATTCCCACGTCAACCAAAATGTTGGTCGATTTGCAGAACATTGTAAAACAAGATGTTCTCCCTTGGAATTACAAATCCCCTATTTCTGCATTTGGCATATATTCTACAAATATATTTTTCTTCATGTTGATTTTAACTATAACTACATAATTGTAAATCGCATCTTGGGGTTGCATATCCATCCTTCACACTATAGACAATCAGCACTTTAGGATTATTTACTATATTCTCAAGAATATTATTATATTAATAATAGTATGTCTTATCCCGTGTTTTACCACCCCAAACTTCGTATAAAACATCAAATATTCTTTTCTCTTTAATCATATTCAAATTACTCTGGCGCTACATTTTTCACAGTTTTCTATAAAAAGTGGTTCGCTACCCTCTTCTGTATTAGAGCCAAACTACCAATAAGCATCAGTATTATTAATATCCTAAAAATCAAAGCGATATCATAAGCAGTTATTGATGCCACTGTCTTTCATATGTATTACAATTGCCCCTATCATTAAACTTGATGGGCTACCACCCTGTTATACATACTTTCCTTAGATAGTATCATAACACCTATATCCCGTGCTCTACAAGCACAATTTCATTTTCATTTTATATTTTCATCTCAACATATTTATTCTCAATATAAATATCTATAATATTCCTTGCTCAATAAACTCCGCAATACCATCTTCATCATTTGAACCAATTACAATATCCGCTTTCTCCTTAACCTCATCAATCGCATTACCCATTGCAACACCTGTTCCACACAATCTTAACATTCCTATATCCGCGTAATCATCTCCAAATGCAATAATTGAATCTGTACTAAATCCACATACTTTCGCAATCTTCATAATTGCATTTTCTTTCGTAACATTCTTTTTCGTAAACTTGTACCAGAATCCATCAGAGAAACGAATACAATCACAATCAGAAAGTCTTTTAGCCAGCTCATCAGCTTTATCCTGTTCAAAAATCTCAACACACATTTTCAATGAACATTCGTTAAAATCCGAAAAATCTGTATAAATACTATCTCCCCAACTCTTATCTAACTTCTTAGGATCTATTTTATAATTCCAATAATGTGCATCTATTGTGTCTATCGTAATCTCGCAGTCACTTCCACAGATATTTCTTGCCATATCAATCATAGCTTTAGTTTCTTCTACAGAAAATTCCGCCTTATAAATATATTCTGTCTTATATTTTACTAACGCTCCACCACTTGATATTAAAACATCGGGCATCAATTCGCTTAAATATTCCAATGAATTCTGTTCGCTTCTGGATGTAGAAATGCCAATCATAATCCCTTTTTCTTTACATCTTTTCAAGCAAGCAAGTGTTTTTTTGGATATGGTTTTGTCACTCTGCAACAGTGTTCCGTCTAAATCAAACAAAAGAAGTTTAGATTTTTTCATATAATTTTTCCCTTCCATTCTGCTATATACTCGTTAAAAGATTCTTACAAATATTTTAAAATATCGGATAAGTTATCAATTTCAATATCAGCTTTTTCACTCTCATCTGTTATATTCCACAAACTTCCAAATCCCTGTTTTACCCATATAGTTTTCATACCCAACTGTTTTGCGGGTACAATATCATTGTCAATGCGGTCGCCAATCATGACTGCATTTTCTGGCTTGCAACCGCTTCTTTCCAATGCAATTTCAAATATGCGTCTATCTGGTTTTGAAACGCCTTCTTCTGCCGATGCGATGACCAAATCAATATATTTTTTTATGCCAAAATTTTGTAATCTCTCACAAGTTCCTAATGATTGGTTTGCAATTACACCAATTTTATAAATTCCACTTAATTTCTTCAGACAAGCTTTAGTATCTTCATACAGCCTCTCGTATTGGGATTCCCACTTAGGTAATTTCACACCCAATTGTCTTGTTGCCTCTAAATCTCCTTTTTTGTTTTCTTTATAAAATGACATAGCACATTCATAAACCTGCTCATAAGTTGCACATGATAATTCTGCTATTTTTTTCATCCTGTCTTCATAGACCTTGCTTTCATCAACCAATGTAGAACCAATATCAAAAAACAGCCATTTTATTGCGTCCTTCTTGGGCAGAAATCCCCTTTTCCTTGCTTCTTCCAACAGTTTAGGCTGAATCTCAGGATATGTCCAATCAATCGGCAGTTCATCCATAATCGCTATTTTTTCAATTTCACTATGAAGTTCTTTTTTAAATGTATGTATATCTGCAAAGAACAATTTTCCAAAAGTCTCCATTCCATTGAAATTGTCCGGTGCAGTCACAGAATATATGCAAATCGGAGTAATGTCAAAAGTTATTGCTCCTGTTTCCTCCCGTAACTCTCTTTTAGCTGTTTCAAGAATATTTTCGCCTGTTTCCCTATGTCCTCCCGGAATCTCCCATGTATTTCTTTTCTTGTGCTTGCAAAATACCCACTTGCCGTTATGTCTGGCAATAATAACTGCAAATTTTAGTAATGAATCATCAATGGTGTCATAAAAATTCACTTTCGTCATATAATGCTCCTCTTTTGTTTTATCTATTTTTTATCATTATTACTCTGTACAAATAAGGTGAACATAGAGCCATTTGATAAAACAACTGCCTAAAATTTGTATAAATACAGGTTTTAGGCAGTTTAATTTGTCATTCAAGCTCTTTATGTCCCAGAGGCAAATTAACTTATTTTGTTTAGGTTTTATTCCAATAATTCATCCATACATCTATCTTACTTTCATAAATGCATCATGCATCCCTGATGTTTATTCTATAAATACATATTTTCCCTTTCCTTTACCATTCACCGCTTTAACAACTTTCATATCTCTAAGCTTTGTCATGACTGCCCTTGCTGTGGATGGTGAGCAATCAAGAATTTCTTTTATTTCTTTTGTGCCAAAAATCTGATTTTTCTCTATTTCATCATACACTTTAAGAATATTTGCCTTCGAAGGTTCATTATATTTTTGTTGCTCAATCGCCGATTTTATCCTATTAACCGCCGACTTTTCTTCTCCAATCGCCGGCTTTTCTTCTCCAATCGCCGGCTTTTGGTAATCAATCAACGACTTATTGACTGCAACAGCCAATTTTTTTAATGAATCAGCGGTTTTTTCAATAATAGTTTTTCCAACTTTTGAATTATAAATAACCGCCTGCAACATAAAAGCATTTGTATGATAAACCGGATCTTTTAATCCAACCTGCTCTAACTCATTACACATACGATTAACACCTTCACCAAATTCTTTTACAAATTTATAGTTCTTTAAAAACTCTGCAATCTTAGGGTTTCTGGAAAAATGTGTGAAACGTATATTGTCCGCTCTTACAAGCCCCGGAAGTTTTCCAGGACTTTCAACTACTATATGGTCATCAAACATCTTTATCTGAATATCCGTGCCAGTAATACTATAAGCACGATGAGTAACAGCATTTACGATCAATTCCTGTCTGACAAACTTAGGATATTCCTCATCTGTAACAAATGTTCCATCTGGTCCAAGATATGTTTTTTCTTTTACCTGCGTATCCAAATATGCAATTGCCTCATTTATCATGTTAAGCAGTGTGCCTTCAAAGATGACGTCCTTTATAACATTCATTTCTGTTCCAAATTTTTCTTCTGTTCCCTCATAACGTATAAAACGAATCCTTGCACGAGGAAAGAAATTCTGCGGATTCTTTCCAAATAACAAAATTGCAGCAGTACTGATTTGAATCTCGCCATCTTTTTCTTTTATGAACCCTCTGTTTTCTTTGAGATATTCCAATGGACTTTTCCCATAATCAATCTTATCTGTATATTCTTTTACAAAGTCCATATCTATATCATCTATTGTAGCATCAGGCACAGCCTTATCTTCAAAGTATCGTTCTCCCTTGTCATAATTAAGCTGAAGGCGTTCTTCAAAAGTCTGTAATTTAGATTTATCACCAACTCTTAAGAATACATCATCTGCCTGATTTGCATGCACCTGTGGACTTGCGTCAATATGCATTACAAGCACATGATTCTCTCTTCCCTTTTCATCGACGCATGGAACTTTTTCTATTCCAACTTTAATAGTCGGATTACAGAAATCAAATGGTACTCTTAGAAGTTCATTTAACTTCTTGTCTTCAAAATCAACACCTTCAATTCTTCTTGTCTTATCGGTTATACCTATTGCAATATCTCCGCCATCTGCATTAGCAAATGCAACAATCGGTATTGCTAAATCCTTAGGAGAAATATTTATACTTTTTCTATCAAATGTCTGATTTTCTTCCTTTGATAAAATTTCTTCAATCGTCATTGCATTCACCTTTCTATAAATTTCCTATTTTGCAAGCTTATATCTTTAGCTGATTCTATCTTTAGTCTAAGCAGAAAAGCCACTGTTTATCTACATTTTTTCTTCCATCTTGAGCTAAAATATAATTACTTGAACTCTTTTAGTCCAAAAGCTCTTTTCGATTATTATCATAACATATTTTTTAAATAATTTCTTTAACAATTCTTATATAAATATAAGGTTAACAAGATTCTGATAAATACAAAAAAGACATAGTTGAAATAATTATATTTTTATTTGCATCCAGTAAATCTTTATGATAATTTTCAGTATAATTATCACCGTCATATATTGCATTAGCTGTCTGTTTGTTAATTTGCAAACCACCTGAAATCTCATATCCAATGAATTAGTAATATCTTCATTGTAAAATAGCACTATCGTTATCCAAGCAATATGATGTAAAAAAACTGCATTTATGCCACGCGGAGACATGCTTCTGGTATAATGATCCTTATTCGAGAACTGGAATAAGGCTCACGCCCGGAGAAAATATGCGGATATCCTCAAAGCTGTGAACAATAAAGGCTCTATGCGGACAGCAGTCGGTAAAGCCTCCCATTGCAGAAACGTCAAAAGCAAATGGACTAAATACGTTTGAATATTTCCAGTATCTAATGGATCAGCTTAAGGAATAATGTAGCTGAAGATAAACAACACCTCAAATGACAAAATAAAAGAACTTGCTGAGCTTAAGGAATAATGTAGCTGAAGATAAACTGGCAGAACTTATGCCCTGGTCAGAAACACTTCCCGATTGCTGTAAACAACTGAAGAGATAATCAAGACTCGCCGCCTCTATCAGGTGGCGATACTTTTTGGGGTAGGCGAGTTATTTGTTTTCTAATAGGTTGTAATTGTATACTAGGATAAAATAATTATCACTTTCTATTTCTTTTATTGGTTCTACATAGTTTACACTATATTTATAGGTGTAATATTCATCAGCCTTCAATAATAAAAAATATTCCTTATAGGAATTGTCCTTATACCAGTTTATGTTGGTCTGGTATGCTCTAGGTGATACGCCCGACTCGTTTACATTGATACATCTGACCTTTACATCATTGTCGGATAATAATGTGATACTATTTGCATTCCAGAAGGTTCCATAGCCATATTGAAGATTATTTTTTTCTAATGTATCTATAACATTTTCTAATGCCTGATTAGTTTCTGACCGGGTATTATTAATTTTTAATATACCAATTGTGGAAATAATCATTAATATTTCTATCGGAATTACTATAATTGCAAACATTCTATGATACTGCTTTTTATCATATATCCATTTTGCAAACATAATACATAAAATAACAGATGTCCCTACAATTGGAGATAATCGCCAACAGGCTGTATTTAAACTTCCAAATACCCAGCCTAATAAAATCAGTGCTGTCATAAATGAATGTGTTAATATCATAAGCTTATAGGATATAGTTTCAAATTTGTTATACATTATTGTCATTATAATAGGAACAATCAAAACTACTAAGGAGCATATTATTTTTAACAGCTCTATAATACCCTCGCAAGAATATATTAACATTCCGCTTCTAACCTCTACGCCGAATAATGTAAACCATTGCGGAACAAAGCTTAGAAAATTATCCAGCCACTGATCTTGCTTAGAAAATTTCGAATATCCTTCCTGATAGCCTGCTACTATGTTTCCATTTGCTATTTTTCCTAACAGCATACCTACAATAATAGCTAATATTAAAGCTAAAATTATTTTATATTTCTTTTCATTTTTTTTGCTGGCAAAAGGTGTTTTTACATCAAAAAATATATTTGCCATAAATGCTGCCAATACCGGTAAGCCATATATAGTAAGGGCTTGTATACCGTTCATTGAGCATAGTACTGTCCAGATTAAAAGTAATATCATATATTTCTTTTTTGATTTTTCACAATTAAGCACTCTTAGTAAAAGACCTAATCCTACCATAACAAAAAGTAGTCCCAGACTATAATATATTATGTGGCACCAGAATATTTCTCTTAGCTTTTCGCTTATGGAAACTATTAAAAACAGTGCTGAAACTCCAAAAACACTCCATTTATAGCTAAAGTTCATAGACCTTAGCAAAAAGGCAAGTGCCAGGCCAAAGCATATTGCAAATAACACCATACCACATAGCTGTGCTGTCATACTGACACCAAATATTGCTACAAACGGAACCATTAAAAGCTGTCCACCAAAAGGCAGCAGGCAGGCGTAATAAAAGTCGCTGTTCATAAGAGCTTTTCCATCTAAAACAGCCTCTGCCCAGGTAATAGTATCTGTACAGTCGGCATGATAATAGCCCTTTGAAATAAAAATAATATAAAAAAATACAATTCCAATAGATACTGCTCCCATCAGGGATACTGCTACTTTTACTGCCATGTTATTTTTGCTCATGATATTCCCCCTCTGTATTTACATTCCATATATTAGACTTGTCCTTTCTGTCCTTTATGATGTTGTCTACAGCCTCAAAAGAAGTAACCATTGAATGGTCCATATTGTTATATCTATGCTGACCGTTTCTGCCTACACAATACAAATTGTCATAGGTATTTAAATAATCTACTAATTCATCTATCTGGTCATAGGTATCAAAATATGCCGGATATGCTTTTTTAACCTTTTCCCTGTGTGCATCAAGGACAGCCTTTTCATCTGAAATAATACCCATTTTAACAAGCTCCTGACTTGCAAACCTTATACATTCTTCATCTGACATATTGTAAAAATCGTCACCCTCATTGCAAAAATACTCTAAGCCTATCCATACCTTATGGTCTATGTCCTTTACAAGATATGGCGACCAGTTATTAAATATCTGGATTCTTCCAAGCTTTACATCAACGTCCTGTACATAAATCCAGCAATCCGGAACAATGTTGTTAATAGTTTTTATATTTGTCTGATTTTTAAGATTAAGCTTATCCACCAATAAGCCTACCGTAACAAAATCTCTGTATGGAAGTCCCTTTGCAATAGCAGCAATATTTTCCGGAACGCTATTCATCCCTGCTGTTAAATCCTTAAGTGGCATTGAGGAAATGAAAATATCACCCTCAAGCTCTACCTGCTCTCCGGCCTTCTCATAAACCACACTCCGGATTTTTCCGTCTGAATTGTTTATTTTTACAACCTTTGCATTTTTAATAATGCTTCCACCCATATTTTCCACTTTGCCTGCTGCTACCTCCCAAAGCTGCCCCGGACCATACTTTGGATAATAAAATTCCTCAATAAGAGAGGTTTCCACCTTTTTATTTTGGGAATTTTTCTTAAATATTTTTGAAAATACATCCTTTATAATTGCGACTATTGAAAGTCCCTTAACTCTTTGAGCCCCCCAGTCTGCTGATATTTCTCTAGGGTGGCGTCCCCACAGCTTTTCTGTGTAGCCCTCAAAAAACATAGAGTACAATTTTCTTCCAAATCTATTTATGTAGAAATTTTCTAAGGAGGTTTCTTTTTCCTTAAACACACACGCCTTTAGATAGCTAAAGCCTGCACATATAGTTGTAAAGAAGCCCATATTTTTTATAGTCTCCCACTTTAAGCTAATAGGATAATCAAAGAATTTTTTCTTATAGTATATTCTGGACACCCTATTTCTGATAAGCATTACCTCATCGTCCTTTTCCGGGTCCGGTCCGTTTTCAGCTAATGCTTTTTTTCTTCCTAATATTTTGTCATCATAGGCATCTGCACCCTGAGTAGGCATAATTCCAGCCCACCACTTCGTAACATTATCATCCTTGGAGAAAAATCTGTGTCCTCCTATATCCATACGATTTCCATTGTGCCTTACAGTTCTTGAAATGCCTCCTATCTCATTACTTTCCTCTAATATAATAATTTCATATTCATCCTTAGTATTTTTCAAAAGCTGAAATGCCGCAGTAATACCTGCCGGGCCAGCTCCAATAATAACTACTTTTTTCATAATAATCTCCAATCTATTTTTTTCTATACAAAGTGATTTTTCTAGCTACAAAATTCCAAACTAAAACTATAATAGTCGCTATAACTTTTGAAACCATAAAATACAAGCCTGCAATCTCTGTAAGCACATACATTATTATTTCAGTAAATCCTAAGCCTATTACGCCTATAATTCCATAGACCAGAAATTCTATCTTTCCGTTTACGCTGCTGTTCTCAAAAACCAGCAGCTTGGATAGTCCATAATTAACGGCAAGACCTATAACAAAAGCAAATATTACGGATATTAAATAGTTTACACCAATAGTTGTAATTAAGAAAAGGCTCCCTCCGTCTGCCAAAAATGCAACTCCCCCAACAAATATGTATCTAAAAAATTGTATAAAGGTATTGCTGCTTTTTGTTATAAACAGACTTTTGAAGTCTAACTTAAATATATAATCAAATAGTTCTTTCATATAGTTCTCCTCATAGTTTCATAATTAAAATTATATATAATTATTCATACTCTTTCAAGCCAATTTTCACGATATTAAACTGTTGTTTACACCTGATACAGTCTATACATATGCACTAATTAATTTCGTCATTTAAAATTCTAACTGCCACTAAAAACCGCAAGCATTTTGCAAGCGCAGAAAACGGGAAGCCTCATAAAAATGCTGGCTTCCCGCTGTTTTAACATTATTCAAACTCGCCAAGTTCCGGCGAATTAAACTCTATTTTCCACTTCTCTGGAGGTTTATAAAATACTGCTTTATCTTTAAATAACTGTATTGCATCCTGCTTTAAATGTTTCTTATTGACATTATGAATTTATCGTACTAACCTAAACTCGTAGAATATATTTCAATAAATGTAATGTTTCGAAAACTTTTGGTTCCGATTATAATAGAGCGGCTTTTAGCATCTCTCATTGGAACCTGCCAGTGCAAATCTCTGCTTTGAGACGGTTCCCTTTATCACAATTACCAAGCCAATCTGTTTGGTACCATTCTTCATTATTCACAATTCTGTATAAATAAAGAACAGCTCATGTGAGATTGGGTATATGCCTCACTCATTATTGGAATAAGAAAATAACTGCAAAGGAGATTTTTACTATGAAAGAAATAATTTTAGGAAATCACATACGAAAGGTTCCTTCAGTTGCAGTTGGATGCATGCGCCTTTCTGAAAAATCGAAGGATGAGATGAATCGTTTTATTCATGCAGCTCTGGAACAAGGTGCATACCTCTTTGATCACGCGGATATCTATGGTGATGGTATGAGCGAGAGCATATTCGGCGAAGCGTTCGCAGATGATTCATCCATAAAGCGTGAAGATATTTATCTTCAGTCAAAATGTGGCATCCGCCAAGGCTTCTATGATCTCTCAAAGGAGCACATTCTGAAATCTGTCGATGGCATTTTACAAAGGCTCCATACAGATTATCTTGATCTTTTGCTTCTTCACCGTCCGGATGCACTCGTAGAACCAGAAGATGTTGCTGCTGCATTTGATGTTCTTTATGAAAGCGGAAAGGTTCGCCATTTTGGAGTTTCAAACCATAAGCCGATGCAGATTGAACTGCTGCAGAAATATGTCCGCCAACCACTCGTTGTCAATCAGGTTCAGTTCAGCATCCCTGTTTCCAATCTTGTTGCAAATGGCATGGAAGTCAATATGGAAACCCCAGGTTCAATCGATCACGATGGAAGTCTGCTCGACTACTGCCGCCTCCACAATATCACTCTTCAGGCATGGTCTCCGTTTCAGATGCCGGCATGGAAAGGCTGCTTTCTCGGAAGCGACGAATACCCTGAACTGAATAAAAAACTTCATGTGATTGCCGAAAAATATAATGTCAGCGATACTACTATTGCGGCTGCGTGGATTTTACGTCATCCGGCAAATATGCAGATTGTTACCGGCACTGCAAGTGAAAGCCACCTGAAAGAAATTATCGCGGCGTGCGATATTACTCTGACTCGTGAGGAATGGTATGAGCTGTACCTGGCGGCAGGTCATCTGCTTCCGTAGGAATTATCGATTACCGGCATTATTTTCAAAATGCCGGTAATCCTTAGAATTAGCAAGTTGTACAAAAGAATCTTCTCTTTTACGAAGTCTGGTCTCATAAACGAGATAAATGTTCTGGCAGATGCAGAGCTTGTGTTGAGCAGATCAGAGTACACGGCCTCAGACACAGTCACGCCAGCTTACTTATTAATCAGGGCTGTGATGCCTTGTGCGAAGTGACACCTCCCTGATGCCATGTGCACTTTCAACCTCAACTGCCGGAATCCATAATTCACTCATAATAACTCCTCCTCTTAACAATTCCATAATATACTTACTGCGCCTGAAAAGCCGCATTGTTTCTGATAAGCTCATTCAGTGATGCCGGAGTGTAATTATTGATACACGCTCCTGCATTCAACGCTGTCGGTCTCGTCTTCATAAACTCATAGACATCATCCTTCCTGCCATGGATATGTCCATATATGTGCCATGAGCCATACTTGCACTTGTACCATGCAGCTATCGGGAAATGGCACAGGACAATCTCCTTATCACCATCCATTACTCTGGCAATCTTGTCCACCGACTCGAAATATGACATGGCAGCTTCATTTTCCAGTGTCTTTCTGTCATGATTTCCGATAACCAGATGCTTATGTCCCTTGAGCTGTCTTAAATACCACTCTGCCGGCTTCTCATTTCTGAAAGCAAAATCACCTACTATATATACATGATCATCCGGCCGCACTCTCGAGTTCCATAGCTTAATCAGGCAATGATCCATCTCATTAACGTCAATAAAAGGCCTATGGTCAAATCCAATTACGTTCTTATGTCCAAAATGTGTGTCACTTATGTATAAATTCATGCTGCGTCTCCTTTCCTGTTTCTGACTGACATCATTATATCTTAATTTTCTACAAAGTAGTATATATCGGTGGTTTACATAATAAACACACGAATTATAAAACAGATTAACTCACAGTTCATTTTCATTTCCGGGAAAGCAGGCTACAATATACTCATCAAAACCTCAGGCATGATTACCGCTGCCTGCAGACAGATAAGATATACACAGTACTTTACACAGAAATAATTAAGCTTGACAAATAGGAGGAAAATTCAGTGGGCGAAATTACAGAGGTATTTAAAAAAATAAACAGCGACTTATGCAGTGACAAGGAAAACTATACTAAAACAGTAAGAACTGCTCTCAGTGCAGAAGTATGTAACAACATGTTCAAACAGGGCTTCACTCCGGACCAGATCGCAAAATCCATGCCATGGCTTGAAAAATCAGACATTTACGGTCTTTCCGTAATGGTTAATGACACACCGTTTTCTGCCACAGATGAAGAAATAGAGGATATCAAATGGACTTTCAGAAGAACAAGAAAACCAAAGGTACTAGGCAAAATATTTAACACTGCGGAGGAACAGGCCAAAAGACGCTTCCGTGTTAATCCATTCTGCCCTAACCCCGACTGTCGCGAGGAACACGCATACTTTACCATAAAGCTCACCGAGGAGGAAATCAATAAAATGAATGCCTTCTACGATAAGAATGATGAAGAAAATAACTACAATGATATTGGAATCCTGTTTATGGACGAGCCACCGGTTGTCGTAGTCAGAGACTATGTCTGCCCTGTCTGCAAAACCAAATTCAAACAGGCTATGCCTGTATACCGTACAGACGAGATTGGGTAGGTGGGAAAGAGCCAGAATCATCCGGTGACATTTATGTGTTCCGCTGTTCTCTCCTACAAGATTATAATTATTTTTTCCCTTTCGGCAAAGAAGCAGAGATTCTCGAACCACAAAGGCTTCGCGATAGATTTATTAAAGGCTATAACAACGGTGCTACTAAATACCAGTGAAAAATATCAGGACATCTTCTGATGCATCTATTGCTACAGATTATGTCCTGATTATTATTTTAGATGATATTGAACATTCCAAAACCTTGGGAGTTCTTGGAACCAAGGCCTGTCTGGTAGAGGAAATCGATGCAAAGAAGAGATTTAGAAAAGCTAATTTGAAGGATTAATCCCTTATAAATGAAAATACCCTGCGGTGTCTGCCGCAGGGTATTTTTATTTTTACCAAGAAAACTATTATTTTTTATCTTTTTAACTAAACTCTAACTCACTGTTTATTGACTCAATTCCTGAATCTATCAACATACCAGTGAACGTCAAACCATCAATTAATTTAATTCCATGCTCTAATGCCATATCTTTTGCTTCTTGACTAAAACTATCTGCTGTAGATATAACCCATGGAATATAAACCAAATCTTCATTTGTACTTATTCTTATATCCATATATCTTTTAATCTGCTTAACAGCCCAGTTACTCTCTTCTCCATTATGTGCCTTAACTTGAACTATTATTGCAACACCAATTGCTTCAAATTCAGCAATAACATCTGCATCTTCGTAATCCTCCTTTTCTAAAGAATTCTTTTCCAATACTTTAGCAGACGTCGCACCAATTTTTAATAGATACCATTTAACTAATTTTTCTGTGTTTCTATCATTAAGACCTCGTATACATTCTAGCATTTTTTCTGACAGTTCATCTTTTATTTTGTTATGAAAATCAATAGGCCCCTCAACACTTTTTGCTTGCTCAACATCTTCCTTTAAATCATCTATTTGAATATTTGTTTGCTGATTCTTCATGCGAGACTGTAACTTAGAAGTTGCAAAGGATCTCTGCGTTAGATTAACAATCTTTATAGGCACAAAAAATCCCAAATCAACTTCATCGCTAAATCCAACTCTGCATTTAACTTCTTTAGGAAGGTTATCAATGATATCACATTGATCTGTTACTTCAACCACAGCAAATTGTTTGTTATATAACGGAACAACTACTGTATCACCTGTGTTTAAATTCAAAAATCGATTGACTTGCCATCTTCTATTATCATTAAAATTTTCTTTATAGATCTTACTAAACTTTTCACCATCTTTTTTAGCATCAAGGATTCCTGTTCCAGTCAATGCTCTGAATCCAATAGTAAGATATCCTTCATCAAGTAATTTTTTTGACACGCTCCACCAATGCGATATTCTATGTTGAAAATAAGCCATAAAAAGTCATCCTCTATTTTATTTCCGTACTTATATATGCGTTCATTATACATAGATTATTAAGCCTTTTCAACAGTTCACAAAGAAAATTTAATTTCTTTTCTTGATTATGTGATTATGATACAATTACGGAAAATAGTGTTTTATGAATCTGATTAATCGAATTTTTTGTGTAAAGGAGAACTTTATGAAAAAGATATTAGTGACAGGCGGAACAACTTTTGTAAGTAAATATGTGGCAGAATATTTTGTGAATGTGGGTTATGAAGTTTTTGTACTTAACAGAAATTCTAAGCCACAAGTTCAGGGTGTAAAACTCATTGAAGGAGATAGGCATAATTTGGGTGGTGTATTAAAGGATACATTCTTTGATGTTGTAGCGGATATAACAGCCTACAATGATAACGATATAATTGATTTTGTTAGGGAATTGGGTTCTTTTGATCAGTATATTATGATTAGTTCAAGTGCTGTTTATCCTGAGTATGGTGTTCAGCCATTCCTGGAAGAATCAGAGAAATCCGAAAATAAATTTTGGGGTTCATATGGAACCGATAAAATAGCAGCTGAAAAGGCATTACTTGAAAGAGTGAAAGATGC
>ULXU01004845.1_pt1 | contig 25317 bp, 19 predicted proteins | sample 1961521 | NCBI WGS metagenome assembly ULXU01 (sample SAMEA4835845, study PRJEB28245) | human gut metagenome | biome: gut microbiome; material: fecal sample | place: Denmark | collected 2008
GAAAGAGATGTAAAAAACAATGGAGACAGGCAGCAGAAAAAGAAGCAATTTCATACAGACAGATATCCTGACGGTGCTGTGGCATGGTCTGCCCATAGCAGCGCTGCTCATCTGGGGAGCCTTTGGAATCACCAACAGTCTCTGGTACGATGAGGCCTATTCAGCTTCTATGGTTTCCCTGCCCTGGAAACGATTGATCTACATTACGGCCACGGATGACCATTCTCCGTTTTATTATGTGCTGTTAAAAGCGTTTTATCATTTGTGCGGCGGGGGACAGCATTTCTGGTCACTGAAGCTGATGTCTGTGCTTTTTATGCTGGGATATATGTTTCTGGGAAAATATTATGTGGAAAAACTGTTTGACCGGAAAATTTCGGTGTATTTCATGATGTTTTCTCTGCTGATGCCGATCTTCAGCGTACAGGCAGGCAATGTGAGAATGTATGCTGTGGCATTGTTTTTCCTGACTTTGACGGGGCTGGCGGCTTACGATATTTTCCGTGAGGCGACCCGTAAGAAATGGATCGTATTCTGTGTGGCAAGTATCTGCACGGTATATTGTCATACTTTTGCGCTGATCCAGACGTTTTTGTTTTATGTGTTATTCTTTGGTGCCATTTTGGTGTGTCATAAAAAGGAACTGATCAAGGAATTTTTTATCTCCGGCGGTACGGTGGCACTGGTGTTTTCCCCCTGGCTGGCAGTGACCTGCAGACAGTTTATTCTGAGGATGCGTTATGACGATGGATCCACGACGGAACTGGCGACATTGTACTCTGTGATGGATTATTGTAAGGAATGGTTCTCTGCAGTGGAGACACCGATTGGCATTGTGGTATTGTTGGGAATGGCGCTGTGCCTGATTTTAAGCTACGGTGCGGTGGACTGGGTGCGGCAGCATCATAATGCGGCGCCTGCCATTGCGGTATCTGCATTTGTACTGACCGGAATCGTGGGAGGCACCATCTCCGCTATCGTCAACAATTGCTTTATGGGGCGCTATGCTTTTCCGGGAATGGGCTTTGTCATGCTGTGGTATGCGGTGGGCTTTGCACAGATCACGGAAAATGCCGGGGAGAAATCCCGGACCCGGAAAACATGGATGGCGGGGATCATGGGAACCGCAGCGGTCTGTTTCCTGCTGCAGTATTCCTCCGAACTTCGCCTGGAATACGACCGGGGGCTGAAAATTTATGAGACTTTTATGGAAGAACAGGTGACGGAAAATGATGCGTTTATCGGTCCGTATACGCATACGATTTTCCTGAATGTATATCACCCGGAGCTGCATTATTATACCATCGGCTACAAACTGTACAGTCTTCCTTTTGTCAATACGGAGGCACTGACAAATTACAGTCAGCTGGATGCCTATGATCATCTGTGGTATATCTGTTTTCAGGGTGGGCAGCCAGACGAGATGGAAGATGAATACGACTACGAAGAAGTACTGGAATTCCACTATATGTATTATGATTTTGTAATTTACCGATTAGAGAAAAAAGAGGCATAAACCGATAAAGAAGGAATTGATTAAGAAATCATGGAAAAAACGATGCAAAAATGGAACGGATATTTGAAAAAATTCTGGACAAACCGCTGGTATCTGGGGATTCTGATATTTACTGCAATCTGTGCCTACGGTTATAAGATGATGAGCACTACCATCGGTATCGACGATACCCCATCTCAATATTATTTTGAGGAAGGGCTGATCGCAATTGTAGGACGCTGGGTTCTCTTTTTGCTGAATAAATTCCTGTCTTTTTCAGAATTCCTGCCGTTTCTGACGGATTTTGCTGCGGTAGTACTGTTGGTACTGGCGGCAATTGTATGGTCGGCACTGTTTTATTCTATTCTGGGAGGAAAGCTTCCCACGCTGGGATATGCTTTTTTTGCAGCCGTTTTTCTGTCCAGCCCGCTGATCAGCGAAGTATTCACTTATTTTTTACATAACGGAATTGCCATAGGCTATCTGAGCTGCGGTATCAGTCTGTGCTGTGTGCGGGAATGGCAGGCTTCGGTCCGCAGACCCGGGAAAGGTGCCGGGATCCGAGAGCGGATGAATTGTCTTGCAATATCGAAAATTATTCTGGCAGCAGTATTTCTGTGGATCGCCATGGGATGCTATGAATCCTTTATGATTTTGTGGCTGGCAGCATTGATGTTGTTGCTTCTGACAGAACGGATCGTATGGGGACGTCAGCAGAAGGACATTTTTGCAACACTGATGGCCGGAGCAGTGACGGCACTGCTGGCGGTAATACTGCGCAGCGTGATGATCGTGGTAGTGACGAAGGGATTCCATCTGGAGTATCTGCAGGGAGAGGCGGTACAGCGTTCCGTGACAGAGATGCTGGGATGGATGCCGCAGCCCGGCGCCCTGGGAGAACTGGCGATGATCCTTAAAAGGACTTTTGTCCTGTATGGCGTGTTTGCCTATGCGTATCTGCCTATTCGGGTATTTGTCCTGTCAGCCGGTGTGATCGCAGTCATTACTATATGGAGAGTGATCAGGGGAAGGGATCTGTGGGCACTGGTATTATGGCCTGCGGCTTATCTGGCGGCATTTTCCCTTGTGTTTGTGGAAGGAAAGGCGACTTTATACCGCTCTGCCCAGTTTTTGCCGGTCTTCTGTGGATATGGAGTACTGCTCTTTGTCTATGCGGTATGGCAGCTGACAGGTTCCGGAGAGAAAAAGCAGGTGGGACGCTGCCACAAAAAGTTCTCTGCGGGAGCAAGAGGACTGACCATACTGATTTTGATGGTGCTGGTCTGGAACCAGTGTCTGGATATGACGAGGTGGTTCTACATTGATGAGAAAAAGTACGAAGCCGCAGTGAAGACCGTAGACCAGATCGCCCTGGATCTGGAGCGGAGTTTTGATACTTCCAAGCCGGTGATCTTTACGGGAAATTATGAGATTCCCTACAGTATTATCCAGGATGCGTATGTAAGCTACAGCAGTAAAACTTACTATAAAATGAAACGGCTGGCGGATCTGATCGATCCGGACCTGTTGGACAAATATAACCGGGGAAATAAGGGGGTATGGGTGGCCCAGACACCGTCCCTGTCCGTCATCGACTGGGGACGATATGCTTTTGATTCCGATGCGGAGCTGGTGAAATTTTTTGCGATGCAGGGACACACCCTGAAAGCCCAGGAGGATGTCAGTCTTTATGAGGGCGCAGAAAAGGAATCACTGGAGCTGCCCCATTATCCGCAGGAAGGATACATTGTAGATAAGGGGGACTATATTATTGTGCATTTCTAAAGATAAGGAAAGAGTGCATACGTTATTTTGTTTTTTTATGAGTGCCGGAATTGCACTGGTTATGATTGCGGCAGTTTATTTTCGTGCTGGAATCTATTTCGATACCAATGACGACAGATTTCTGTCGGAGATTCTGAGTGGAGTGTATGGAGAACATCCGGAGCCACACACGATATATATGAACTACCTGCTATCTTTGCCATTGGCAGCGTTGTATAGAATTACAATAAAAATACCATGGCATGGACTTATGCTTCTGACTTTTCATATGGTGACGTATACTACCATTTCGAACAGTATTCTGAAGCTGTGCAGGAATAAAGTGCAAATGCTGTTGGGAATGAGCGTGTTGCCGGCATTGGGACTGCAGGAAATCTACATATTAGCTAAGATTCAATACACATCAACGACTGTATTATTGGCAGCTGCCGGATATATATATCTTTTACTTCACAATAAAGATCTGAAATCGAGATTGAAAATATTTGCAATTTTCATGTTGCTGTCCTGCTTACTGCGAAAAGATGCCATGCTTATGATACAGCCATTGGGGATTGCTGCAACAGCAGGCGTTCTTTTGGCAGATAAAGGAAAAAATTTAAAAGCGAAAATCATTGAATTATCTGCTGTAACAGGGACAATCGCAATATGCGTCCTGACAGCGGAAGTGGGAACGGTAATCGGATATCACAGTGAGGAATGGAAGAATTACTTTAGATATAATAATGCAGGCGTAGAAATTTTTGATTACTACGGGAAACCGGAATACGAAGAAATTGCCGGAATTCTTGATAAATATGATGTATCCAAAGCGGAATATGAGGCATTTAAAGAATATGTCATATTAGATGGAAATTTGAATGCGGACTGCGCAGAAGAAATAGCTTCCTACGCAAAATCAAAACATGTATTTCCAACATTAAAGGAATTACTGGATTCTTATCGTAAGACTTTATGGAACGACGCAGTATGGAAAATTAACGAAATTATGATAATTACCATGCTTATGGTGTGCATGATTTTGATTTTATGTGGACAATACAGATATCTGATCCCGGTAGGGCTGATCAAGGCAGCAGCCTGTGTTGTATGGTGTTATTTATTGTACAGGGAACGATTGCCGCTAAGGGTTTCTCTGCCATTGTATATAGCTGAGACGGAATTCTATCTTTCGATTTTTATATTGGCAATGAGCAGCGCAAAGAATAAAAAAATATGGAGAAGAGCCTGTGTCATTGCGGCGGCCGGAATTTTTTGCTTTATGAGTTTCCAGACAGGCAGACAACAATATCGTTTTGCAAGAACACAAAATGAAGGAATGGAACAGTATATGCCTGGTTTTTGGGATATCAATGCTTATTGCAACGAACATAGTAACAATAGGTATTTATTGGATGCTGTTTCAGTGAGTTATTATTCAGGGGCGATTTTGGAGACAAAATTTAATGGACCGCGCAATAATCTGGTCTCGGGAACCTGGTTTTCCTGCAGCCCTGTAATGAACAGAAAATTGCAGGATTACTTTAAGGATGAAGAAAAGGGCTTTTACTTGATCATATATGATTACGGGTATGAAAATTTACATCCCACTGTAGCGTATCTTCAGGAAAAGACAGGGGAAAAAGCTGTATTGGCAGATGAATTTACCGCTTCTCATGGTGGAAAATATCTGGTTTACTATTTCGACAGAGGATTGAAGTTTCAAGGGTGAATGAATGGATACATTAAAAGGAAGATGGAAAAAAATAAGCAGTGCTGCAGATGATTGTCTGCTCTGTCTGGACAGAATGCCCCTCTGGTGGCTTGGAATGCTGATCGCAGCGGTGTTTTTCCTGCCCTATTTTATTCTGGGGAACGGCTGTGTGTTCGAGATCAATGACCAGTTGGACGAAAGTATCATGAATTATGTCCTGCCGGCGAGACACTTATGGGATGGCAGTAAGGTGTACCCGGAAATGTTAAATGGCGTGAATGCCAGTGGCATGCAGCCTTCCGCCATACTGTTTCTTCCGTTGTACTGTCTGTTCTCTGTCAGGACAGCCTTCCTTATGCAGTATATTCTCTGCTTTCTGCTGGCCTTCCTTGGGATGTATCTTCTGGTAAAAGAGTGTACGGGCAGTAGTATTCTGGCGGTGATCTCGGGAGCATGCTTCTGTGTGCTGCCGTTGTACCCGGTCTATGGTCTGTCGGAATTCGGCATTCCCTTGATCGCATATGCATTTTTGTGCCTGTGGAAGCAAAAGAAGATGGTTCCTGCGCTGTTTTTGACTGTATTGTTTGGACTGACCAGTCATCTGGTATATACTGGCTATGTGGTGCTGGGCTTCTGGCTGTTGGCTGTAGTGGCAGATATTATCGGGAAACGGAAAAATAAATGGAACTACCTGGGATTTACCGTATTGCTGGGGACTTATCTGATCGTTAACCGGGCATTGATCCTGGAGATTTTATTTGGAACCGGCAGCTATGTCAGCCACCGCGAGGAAATGGTATCTTCCGCTACGCCGTTTGCGGAGACTTTCGTGGGAGTATTTCAGAATAGTGCACAGCATGCGCCATCTCTGCACAAATATTTGATTCTTCCTATTGTAGTATTTTTGATTCTTGGCGCATTTTGTAAGAAACAGGAAACAGAAAAAAGTATTTACAAGGCAGCTGTGGTGAATTTCCTGCTGCTGATCGGCATCGCTTTGTTTTATGCGATTTGCCATTCGGAGGCAATCGTGACACTAAAAAATAATGCCACCGGGTTCCTGCATTATTTCCAGATAGAACGGTTTTACTGGCTGTATCCGGCAGGCTGGTATCTGGAACTGGCGTTGTCGGCGGCGGTGCTGTGGAGAACTGTGATTCCCCATACACAGAGCCGGGCACTGGCAGGAAAACTGGCGGTGCTGTTTCTCTGCCTGTTGCCGACATTACAGTTGTTGAAGGTAAATTCCGGCATGTATTTAAATGTAAATCAGATCAATAACGGCTCCGGGATCACTGGCTACATCTCCTGGGAGAGCTGGTTTTCCGAGGATCTGATGCAGGAGATCGATGAGGCCATCGGCCGTGATAAGAGTACTTACCGTGTGGCGCATCTGGGCATCAGCCCGGCACCGGCACTGCTGCATGGCTTTTACACCGTAGACGGATATTCCAATAATTATCCTCTGGAATATAAACACAGCTTCCGTCGGGTGATCGCAGCAGAACTGGAAAAAAACAATGAGGTAAGGATCTACTTTGACCTTTGGGGCAATAGATGCTATCTGTTCAACAGCGTCACAGGCAATTATATGCGCCTGCAAAAGGGTAATTCACTGGTATATGAAGGCTTGGAATTTGATATGGATGCCCTGCGGGAGCTTGGCTGTGAGTACATTTTCTCCGGCTCTGAGATCGGTGATGCCGATCGTATGGGGCTTGAACTGGTGGGCTATTATCAGACGGAAAAATCTTACTGGGGCATTTGGGTATATGCGCTGTGAGTCCCCGAAAATAGCCAGAACGCACGAAAAAACCGGTTTGGAAACGGAACAGAAGAAAGGATCAGGAAAGGATCGGAATGAAGATAAAAACGTATGTCAGAGAACATAAGATATTGCTGTTGATCCTGTGCATAGCGGCAGCAGCGAGACTGATCAGCCTGGGCAGACATCCGGCGGGAGTGCTGCCGGACGAGGCTTACGGCGCCTATAATGCCTGGGCACTGATGACGGAAGGCATCGACAGCAGAGGGTACGGTTTCCCGGTCTATTTTGTAGCGTGGGGAAGCGGGATGAACGTATTGTATTCTTATCTGGTTATTCCGTTTTTCTGGCTGTTTGGAGCCACCACTACGGTGTACCGGATTCCACAGGCACTTTTTGGAATCTTAAGTGTATATGCGGCGTATGTTCTGGGAAGAGAAGTCATCAATGAGAAATTCGGACTGTTTTTTTCCTTTGTCCTGGCGATCAATCCCTGGAGCATTATGAACAACCGTTTTGCTCTGGAATCCAATCTGTCACCGTCCCTGTTTGTGATCGCAGTGGCACTGCTGGTATTGGGGGTAAAAAAGAGGGCAGGCTATCTTCCTTTTGCGGCGGCTGTATTTGGAGTGACTTTATACAGTTATGCACAAAGCTGGATCGTGATTCCTGTTTTTTTGCTTCTGTTTTTGATTGTTTACCGGAAACAGATTCCTTTCGGAAAACATCTGTGGATCTCGGTGGGGATTCTGGTGCTGCTTTCATGGCCACTGGTGTATTTTGTCGGTGTGAATCTGGGACTGCTTCCGGAGATCAAGACAGCATTTTTCTCCATTCCCAGATTGCCCGGATTCCGTGGGGAAGAGCTGAGCGCAGGAAATTTGCTTCACAGTGCAAAGGATCTGTGCAGACTGGTTCTGGCACAGTATGACGGCATCGACCATACATCATGCGTGCAGACCGGATCCTACTATTATTTCACCACACCGTTTCTGATTCTTGGGGGCATCCTGCAGCTGACAGAAATTTTCAGACAGAGAAAACAAGAAAAGAAGCCTTTGGAATATGTCATGCTTCTCTGGCTGATCAGCGCAGGGATCATGAGTGTGCTAAATAGTGCAGTGACGGTCATCCATGTGAATCTGATCCATATTCCAATTATTTTCTATGGCGTATATGGCATCTGGAAGCTGGCTGAAAAGATGAAATGTGAGGGAATCGTGAAGGCATGTCTGGTGTTCTTTACATTTTCCTTCGGTGTTTTCTGCTGCTATTATGCAAATAATGAAAGTAACCGTTTCTGGGGAGAAGAGGGACGTCAGGCATTGCAGGCTGCCAAAGAAAGAGATGAGATCGTCACTGTGGTAGTTCCGGCGACTTTAAGCTATGGAAATGTTCTGTGGGAAGATAAGATTCCGGTGAGAGAATTCCTGGATACGGTGGTGTATTCCGGAAACCTGGCATGGGCGGCAACGGATACTTTTGCCAACTACCGCTATATCCAGACAACCGAAGAAGTGACAGAGGACGGTGTCTATCTGACACTGTCAGGCTATGGGGAACAGCTGGAAGCCAAAGGCTACGAGATCATTCCCATTAACAGCCAGTATTCACTGGCTGTGAGAGGTACGGCGCAGTAACAGAACGCTGAGAAGGAATCCGCCCAGGAGAAAACAGAAAATGATACAGCAGGCAGGGTAATAGGAATACCCGGTAACAAATTGTTCCGCACATAAAATCTTACCGGACTGCAGCACCCCGTTCACGGAAAAATGATCAAAAGCAGAAGTGCTGAGGTTAGGTGTAGTAGTGTAAGGAACAGAAAAGCCATGGTCTATGGATTCCGATATATTTTCGATCCGGAGAGTATATCTGCCTTCAGCAGCAGCTTTTTCTTCCACGGAGAACGAGAAGAAAGCAGAAGCAGGGATAGCGGCAATGGGCAGAGGCTGTTCCATCACAGGGGTATCATCTCGAAGTACGGAAACCTGTATGCTTGTATCTTCTGCCTGTGCGGGATCATAATTAACGATCAGGGAAACATCCTTTAAAGTCCCTTCCGGTACCGAGAACTCCTGTGTCAGAATATCTCCGGGCATAAGTGTCAGATATTGGGGAACTGAGGAAGTGACCGAGGCGCCTGAGAGGAACGGCGAAATGCTGCGCAGACCGAAAAACAGCCCCCCGCAGATGGCGGGTAACCAGATGGCGCACAATGCGATCAATTGCAGTTTGGAAATACGGGCGAAAAGTGACTTCATGATACCTGAGCCTTTCTGTCAATGGAATGATTTAAATCCATTATAGCATAGCACCCTGTGAAAATCTTAATTTTTTTTAAGAAAAGGAATGTTTTTCGTGCGTATAAGGAAAATTATGTTACAATGATTAAGATTTGAAACAGTAATTACGGCAAAACAGAGATGAAGCATGAAAGATAGAATTTATATCTGTCACACTTACTATCACGTATATGTGACTTTTTTAAAAGAGTTAAAATTACGGGCGGAGGCAGATCCTGCAAAAAAGGAAAAAGCGGGGGCTGCTACTTTAGTGCTGTCCAAAATGTCCAATAACTTTGAAAATCTGAAGACCAGAGTGGAAAGCACCGGATTGTTTGAAGAAGTATTGGAATTTGATGAGAAAAGAGAGGACTATTTTCCGGAGCTTGCGAAATACCGCCAGGATACTGGAAGCTTCCTGGGAAATCTGAAAAACAGGATCCGCTTTACCAGAGAATATGCCAGACTGGAAGCTCCTTTTGTACCGGTAGATTTACGACAGTACAAGGATATTTATGTCTATTGTGATTCGGATCCCATCGGTTACTATCTGAATCAGAACCATATCCGGTACCATGCGGTGGAGGACGGACTGAACTGTCTGAAGAATTTTGATGCGGCAAGATATGATAACCGCGGATATTTTAAGATCAAGGCCTTTTTATCTATGTATCTGAATCTGATCTTTGTCCAGAACGGTTACGGAAAATACTGCATGGATATGGAGGTCAATGATATTTCCGCCATCCGCTATCCCTGCCCGAGATATATCGAAGTGCCCAGAAAGCCTATGGAGGAGCGCCTGACAGAGGAGGACAAGCAGTTGATTCTGCAGGCATTTGTGAGAAACAAAGGGGAACTGGAGCGCCGGATCGCAGAGAGTAATCAGGTGGGAGACAAAATATTGATCCTTACAGATCCGGTATGTGCACTGGATGTGAGAGAGCAGATTTTCCGGGATATTATTAAAATGTATGAAAAAGAGGGCACCATATTTTTAAAGCCCCATCCCAGAGACCTGCTGGATTATCAGAAGCTTTTCGCAGAGTATCCGCAGTTCGATGCGTCCATGCCCATGGAAATGCTGAACTTTTTCCCTGACTTACGTTTTCGGAAGGTGGTAACCATATTTACCGAGGTAAAGGGACTTCCCTTCGCAGACGAAGCAGTGCGGCTGGGACCGGATTTCATGGATGCCTATGAGGATCCTCTGATCCACAGACAGAATGAACAGATATAAGTTTGGAGACAATCAATGTTACAGATAATCAAGAAATTACGGGTTCTGTTAGATAAAAAACAAAAAACAACCATGGTGGGGCTGATCATCCTCATGGTGATCAGTGCTTTTCTGCAGACTGCCGGTGTGGGAATGCTGGTGGAGGTCATGCAGATCGTCATTGATCCCGAAGCGGTACAGCACAGCCGGCTGGCGGAAACCTGCTATGAGATCATGGGGGTGGAGAGCTACCGTACCTTTTCCATTATTGTTATGGTGCTTTTGATCCTGGTATTTGTGGTGAAGAATCTGTTCACCTATTTCCAACAGAAGCTGACATTATCCTTTGTCTATACGAATCAGTTCCGTACTTCTGAACGGATGATGCGCAATTATCTGCGCCGGGGTTATGAATTTTACCTGAATGCGGATACTGCTGTGGTACAGCGTAGTATCACTTCCGATGTCAACAATATGTATGCATTGATCCTGGCACTGTTACAGCTGCTGTCAGATAGTGTGGTATCTATATTTGTGATCAGCTACTGCTTTATTTCCAGCGGTACCATGACCATTCTTATGGCAGTAGTGCTGATACTGTTGATGTGGCTGATCAAGCGGGTGCTGAAACCCATCATGTATCAGGCGGGTAAGGATAATCAGGATTATTACAGCAGCCTGTTTAAATGGATCTCCCAGACGGTACAGGGCATCAAGGAAGTGAAGATCGCCGGAAAGGAGCAGTATTTTGTATCGGAGTACCGTAAGTGCGGTAAAGGTTATGTGGATGCGGTACAGAGATACAGCCTGTACAATCAGGTGCCGAAGCTTCTGATCGAGACCGCCTGTGTGGCGACCATGGTAGGGTATATGATCTTCCTGGTAGCTACCGGGGTATCCACCGAAAATATGCTGACAGTGTTCGGAACTCTGGCGGCAGCGGCACTGGTATTGCTTCCCTGTGTGAATCGTATTAACAACCAGATCAATTCCATTGCGTATTTTGAGCCTTTCTTCATGGGTGTCAGCGACAATCTGCAGGATGAGATCAACGGACAGAACATTGACATGTCTTTTGCTACAGAGGAAGAGGAAAAGCTGAAGGTAAAAGAAAGTATTGAGATGAAAGATATTACCTATGCGTATCCAAACACCGAGCGTCTGATCTTCGACCATGCGGATCTGAAGATCCCGGTGGGAGCTTCGGTGGGTATCGTGGGTACCTCCGGCGCAGGCAAGAGTACGGTGGTGGATATCCTGTTGGGTCTGCTGGAGCCCAGTACCGGCCATATCTATGCGGACAGCGTGGATGTGAAGGATGCGGGCAACTATCGGAAATGGCTGAAAAATATCGGCTATATCCCCCAGATGATCTTCATGCTGGATGATACGATCCGTAAAAATGTAGCGTTCGGCGTACCGGAGGACAAGATTGATGAAGACAGACTGTGGGAAGTCTTAAAAGAGGCCCAGCTGGATGAATTTATCAAGACTCTGCCGGAAGGCTTGGAGACCGGTATCGGCGAGCGGGGGATCCGTCTCTCCGGCGGACAGAGACAGCGTATCGGTATCGCCAGGGCATTGTATAATGATCCGGAGGTCCTGATCCTGGATGAAGCGACTTCCGCGCTGGACAATGATACGGAAGCAGCCATCATGGAATCCATCAACAGGCTGCACGGTCGCAAGACGCTGATCATCATTGCACACAGATTGCAGACCATTGAAAAATGTGACATTGTCTACCGGGTAGAAAACGGCAGGGTCGGAGTCGAACGGGGAACCGTGTAGACAGACCTGTCGGGGAACACCGGGGTATTATGGCATCGGGAACGGGTGTAGGTATGGATAAAAAGCTGAGTATAATCGTACCCGTCTACAACATGGCGGCAGAGGGAAAACTGAATTACTGTCTGAACAGTCTCGTGGGGCAGACCATCCGCGGGATGTATCCTTATGAGATTATTTGTGTGGATGATGCGTCTACCGATGAATCACTGGAGATACTGTTGGACTATGAAAAGCGATATCCGGAACTGATTCACGTAATTCCGAACGCTGTGAACTTACGACAGGGCGGAGCCAAGAATGAAGGACTGAAGGCAGCGCAGGGAGAATGGATCGGTTTTATTGACAGTGATGACTGGGTGTCTCCGGACTATTATGAGAAGCTGCTGCAAAAAGCAGAGGAAACCGGTGCAGATCTGGTGGGCTGTGATTACAGTCTGGTGGATCATCACACCCTTGAAGTGGGTAAAGTCATTGTCAACAATACACCGGAACAGACCGGGGAACTGACGAAGGAAAAGCACGAGAGACTGTTCATGCGCCCGGGAAGTATGGTGTTAAAAATTTACAGACACAGTGTGATCAGGGAGAACTGCCTGGATTTCCCGGAACATATTTTTTATGAAGATAATTGTGCAGGTCCTTTATGGAGCCTGTACTTTCGACATTTTGAGAGAGTGGAGGAACCGCTGTATTATTATTACCAGCATGAGGTGTCCACGGTGCATCACATCACGGAAGAAAAATGCCGTGACCGCATGAAAGCGGCGGAACTGTTGTATACGGAATGCAGGGACAGAGGGTTCCTTACGGAATACCGGGAGCAGATCGAATACCGCTTTACGGAGCTGTATTATGCAATCACTTTATTCTCCTATCTGTCCGGAGTGAAGAAGCCGAAGCTTATCTTTGTGAAGGAATTGCGGCAGGGTACGGAAAAATATTTTCCGGATTTTGATAAGAATAAATACTATCTGCAATATACAGGACCTGAGGAACAGAAGCTGATCGCCATGCAGAAGAAGAGTGATCTGCAGTTTTTTGTATATTACAGGTTACGACAGTTTGTATGGAATTTACGGGCTTCCCGTTAGCGGATCGTAAGAAAGGTATGGTATAGAAATGAGCAGCAGATTGGCAATTATCACCGCCAGGGGAGGCAGCAAACGTATCCCCAAAAAGAATATCAGAGAATTTTGCGGGAAACCGATTCTGGCATATTCCATAGAAGCAGCACTGGAAAGCGGGCTGTTTGATCATGTTATGGTATCCACGGATTCGGAAGAGATCGCTGAGATTGCAAAAAAATACGGTGCAGAAGTACCGTTTTTCCGAAGTGAGGCGACGTCGGGAGACTTTGCCACCACCAATGATGTGCTGGCGGAAGTACTGGCAGAGTATGAAAAACGGGGGATGCATTTTGAGGTGGCATGCTGTATTTATCCCACAGCCCCCTTTGTAACGGCGGAAAAATTAAAGGCGGCAGCAGAACAGCTTGAGGCAAGTGATGCGGATACTCTGATCCCGGTGGTGAGCTTTTCTTATCCGCCCCAGCGGGCTATGGTAGTAGAGCAGGAACGGCTGGTATTTAAGTATCCGGAATATCTGGACAGCAGATCTCAGGATCTGCAGCCCCATTATCATGATGTCGGGCAGTTTTATGTATTCCGCACAGAGCGCTTTGCCGTAAATAAAAAGCTGATGGTGGGAGATATCCTGCCGTTTATCGTATCGGAACTGGAAGTGCAGGATATTGATAATCTTACGGACTGGAAGATCGCAGAGATGAAATACCGTCTCATGACGGAAGAAAAATGATCCCGGAGGAGTCTGAGACTATGGCAGCAGGAAAACTGGCAGTACTATCTAATGTAAATATGAATATGGTGATCCGCATGCTGCAGAAACAGGCGCAGGTGTATGAGACAGAAGGCTATGGAAACGAACTGGGAGTTTTGTTAAATCCCGCTTCTTCCTACCATACGTTTCAGCCGGATATTACTTTTTTTATCATGGATCTGGCGGAACTTCTGGAGCATGATTTTTCACCGGAAGCAGCAGAAGAAAAAATTGCAGACTGGTTCGGTACACTGGACGGAAGCCTGACAGAGAAGGGAATCTATTATATCTCCGACGCTTATTTGTGGGCTGTGGAGTTGTCAGTGCTGGCGGATCCGGAACGCAAATTGCAGCTGGAGGGGCTGTGGAGTGCTGCGTTGGAGAAATGCAGAGAAATGCATGCCAACGTAAGAGTTTTCCCCTATCGCAGCATGATAGAGCAGCTGGGAGCAGACAAGGCCTTTTCCCCGAAAATGTGGTATATGGGCAAAGTATTGCTTGGCATGGAAGCACAGTCGGTGCTGGTGCAGAAGCTTTTCTATTATGCAGAACTGGAATATCGTACACCCAAAAAGGTACTGGTACTGGATCTGGACAATACGTTGTGGGGAGGACTGGCAGGAGAAGCGGAGCATACGCCGGTGCAGTTGTCAGAGGATCACGGTGGGTTGGCATATAAGAACCTGCAGCGGGTATTGAAGCTGATGCAGAGCCAGGGAGTACTGTTAGCCATCGCTTCTAAAAACAATGAAGTGGATGCCATGGAGATCCTGGAACATCATCCCCATATGGTGCTGCGCCCCGGAGATTTTGCCGCACGCAGGATCAACTGGGATCCGAAGCCGGATAATATCCGCAGGATGGCGGGAGAGCTGAATCTGGGAACAGATTCCTTTGTCTTTTTCGATGACAGTGAGGCAGAGCGGGAAATGGTGCGGCAGATGCTGCCGGAGGTGGAAGTCCCTGATTTCCCGGCGAGACCGGAAGATCTCGCTGACTGCATGACAGAAATCTACAGGAAGTATTTTGCAAGGGCGGTGGTGACTGCGGAGGATCTGGAGAAAACAGCACAGTATCATGCCAATGCCGACAGGAAAGCACTGGAAGGACAGGCTGCAAGCTTTGAGGATTATTTGAAAAAGCTGGAGATCTGTCTGATCCCGGTAGATCCGAAGGAGCATCTGGACAGGCTGACACAGCTTCTGAATAAGACCAATCAGTTCAATCTGACGACACACAGATACAGCAGGGAACAGCTGCAGCAGATTACGGAAGATCCGGGGAAATCCGTATTTTTATATCAGGTGACGGATGTGTTTGGAGATAATGGGATTGTAGCGGCAGCCATTGTGGATCAGACCGGAGAACTGCCGGAGATCACGGATTTTGTTATGAGCTGCCGTGTCATGGGTAGAAATATTGAAAATGCGGTGATGGACCGCATTGAAGAGCAGATGCAGGAGAAAGGATTTTCCAAAGTCTGCGGAAAGTATGTGCCTACGGCGAAAAATAAGCCGGTGGAAACATTCTATGAGAGACTGGGTTACCGAGAGACCGGAACGACACCGGAGGGCGGCAGATGCTATGAACTTACGCTGGCGGAAAAGCCGGAGAGAGTCTATTACCTGAAAGAAACCTTATACGATTGAACGGGAGAGGCAGAGATAATAGCGGCTGAGGCCCGGACGATGGAAAATGGGAAAAGAAAATGAGGACAATCATATGAAAGAGAAAATCATCAAACTGATTGAGGAAATATTAAAGGTTCCGGCAGGAACCATCACAGAGGATACCATGATCGAGGATGTGGAGCAGTGGGATTCCCTGGCACATGTCATGATCATCGGACAACTGGAGGAAGAACTGGGCGTGAGCATTCCGCTGGAAGAAGCCATTGAATTAAAAGGCATGAAAGAACTTTTGGAGAAGGCGGGCTGCCAATGAGTGTAACATTAAGAAAAGTGACGGAAGGGGATCTGGAGCAGATCATGTGGTGGCGCATGGATCCGGAGATCACCCGTTATATGAATACTGACCCGAAGCTGACGCTGGAGGGTCAGAAAAAATGGTTTGCCAAAGTAGAAAAAGATCCGGATGTCAGCTACTGGATCATTGAGATCGGTGGGATCCCCGCAGGCGTCATCAATTATACCGGACTTACAAACCCTGCGGGGGATCTGGGATGGGCATACTATGTAGGGGAGAAGAAACTGCGCAGCATTCAGGCAGCATTGGCCCTGGAGATGAGCATGTACGACCATGCATTTCTGGATCTTGGGAAAAATGCGGTGTACAGTGATGTGTTCACTCTGAATCAGGGTGTGATCGGACTGCATAAGATCTGCGGTTGCGAGGTCGTAGAAGAGAAAAAGGCTCATGTGGTCAAAAACGGAATCCCCTATGATGTTACCTTTATGCGGATGACGGCAGAACATTGGAAAGAGATCCGCAACAGTAAGAAATATGAGCATATTGTATTCCCGTAAGAGCAGTGTTCCTGCACGGAATAAAAGCAGAACAGCTGCCGTCGGCGGAACACCCCGGGGCAGCAGGATAGAAAGGTACGGTTAACAGTTTATGAACAAAGAAATCATGATCGGAAATCATAAAATCAGTGAGGATTCTCCTACTTTTGTAATCGCCGAGATGTCAGCCAATCATCTGATGGACTTCGACAGGGCAGTGGCAATCATGCAGGCTGCGAAGGACGCCGGCGCGGATGCAATCAAGATACAGACTTATACCCCGGATACCATTACTCTGGATTGTGACGATCCCTGCTTCCAGATCACACAGGGAACCATCTGGGACGGAACCACACTGCATAAATTGTATGAGACAGCCTATACTCCCTGGGAGTGGCAGCCGAAACTGAAAAAGATCGCAGAGGAAATGGGGCTGATCTTCTTCTCTTCCCCCTTTGATCTGACTGCCGTGGATTTCCTGGAAGAAATGGATGTGCCGGTATACAAGGTGGCATCCTTTGAAATCAATGATATTCCTTTTATCCGTAAGATTGCCCGGACCGGCAAGCCTATCATTATGTCTACTGGAATTGCCTATCTTGCAGATATTGAGCTGGCATTGCGTACCTGTAAGGAAGAGGGCAATGAAAATGTGATCCTTCTGAAATGTACCTCTGCGTATCCGGCACCTTATGAGGATATTAACCTGAAGACGATTCCTTCCATGAAAGAAGTTTTTGACTGTGTAGTGGGACTGTCAGACCATACCATGGGCTGTGCGGTGGCCGGAGCCGGCGTGGCACTGGGTGCGAAAGTGGTAGAAAAGCATCTGACTCTGCGCAGAGCAGACGGCGGTGCGGATGCGGCATTTTCCATGGAACCGGAAGAATTTAAAGAGATGGTGGATCATATCCGTATGATCGAAAAAGCAGTGGGCAAGGTGACCTATGATCTGACACCGAAGCAGAAGAAGAGCAGAGAGCATTCCCGTTCCCTGTTCGTGGCAAAGGATATGAAGGCAGGAGATGTTTTCACTCCGGAGAATTTAAGATCCGTGAGACCTTCCTGTGGACTGCATACAAAATATTATGAAGAATTGTTGGGCAAACGTATCAACAGAGACGCAAAACTGGGAACACCCATGAGCTGGGACCTGGTGGACAACTCAGAGGCATAAGGAAACGGATCACAGGAGGCTGCATGTATTTTTTTCGGGCAGACGGCAGTGCCGCAGCCGGAGCAGGGCATCTGATGCGCTGTCTGACGGTGGCACAGGAATTACAAAAATTAATAGCGCATCCGGATGAAGTCTGTTTCCTGTGTGCGGAAGAAGCTTCCGCAGAACTGTTGCGCAGCAGAAACCAGCAGGTGAAAGTACTGGGAACGGATCCGGCGGATCTGGAGGGAGAGCTTCCGGTGCTGGAACAGGTGACAGGCACTTCTGATAACATTTTTCTGGTGGACAGTTACCGGGTGACAGATGCTTATCTGCAGGGACTTCACCGGTTTGGAACAGTGTTTCTGCTGGATGATATGCAACAGCACAGCTTCCCGGTGGACGGTGTCATTAATTATAATCTGTTTGCTTCGGCAGAAAAATATCAGGAACTTTACGGCAGTGGGATTCCACAGTATCTGGGGGCACCTTATGTTCCGGTGCGGCGGCAGTTCTGCGAGACGGCACAGGAATATACTGTGACGGATCCGGTAACCGATATATTGATCACCACCGGCGGTGGAGATCAGGACAATATTGCCGGGGAGATCCTCAGAGAGTTGTGTGAGCACAGCCTGAAGGGCTGTGAGGTCCGGTATCATCTGGTGGCAGGCAGATTTAATCCCAACAGGGAGAAGCTGGAACAGTATGCCGCATTGCATAAAGAAGTTATGTTACACTGTGATGTACAGAATATGGCAGCACTGATGGCGCAGTGTCAGCTGGCGGTAACTGCCGGAGGAACCACGATTTATGAACTGGCGGTTCTCGGGATTCCTTTTGTATGTTTTTCTTATGCAGAGAACCAGGAAAAATTGACAGAATGGATCGGCATCCGGAAAGCCGCCGGTTATGCAGGAGCGTGGCACCGTGATCCGGAACAGACGTTAGAAAAGATCGGTGCCTGGTGTCTGCAGGCATATGAAAGCAAGAAGTTAAGGGAAGATTGCTATGAAACAGAGAGAACCCTGATCGATGGTCAGGGAGCTGTGCGTATTGCGAGACTTTTGGTGATGGCAGGAAAGTAAAGCATGAAGAAAATCGGTAACATAAAAGGAAAAACCGGATATGGTATTGTGGCAGCAGCTCTGTTTCTGCTGCTGTTGGTATTGTTTTTCCCGGGTGACCGTGAGTATCTGAGGGTTTCCTATGATGCGGTATTTTTGGGAGACAGCGTCTATGGGCTGTGCAGGGATGAGACCTCCATTGCGGCCAAGGTACAGGACAAGACAGGCTTAAAGTGTTATAATGGGGGACTGGGCGGAACAGTTCTGGGAAGAGCGGATGCGGAGCGAAGACTGGGATATACCAAAGATTCTGTTTCTGCTGCCGGACTGGTACGTTCTTTTGTAGTAAAGGATTTCGGCGTCCAGAAGACGGTTCGTGTCAGGGAACCGGCCACGGATTATTTTGAAGATACGCTGGGGGATCTCGGACAGATTGATTTTGATCAGGTGAAAATACTGTTCATCGGATCCGGCCTGAATGATTATCATGCCGGGAATCCCATAGAGTCCACGGAGAATCCCTATGATGAATATACGTACTGCGGTGCGATCCGCAGCATTGTAAGAGAATTGCGGGATGCTTATCCCGACCTGCGGATTATTTTTATCACACCGCCTTATACCTGGTATACCGTACCGGAACTGACCTGTGAGGAGTATGATCTCGGCGGAGGGGTGCTGGAAGATTATGTGAATGCGGAGATTGGGCTCTGCCGGGCACTGGATGTGGAAGTGATAGACATTTACCACGATTTTTATCTCCATGATACCTGGGAAGATCTGTATCTGTACACAGATGACGGCCTGCATCCCAATGAGGCGAGCAGAGAGAAGATCGCACAGGCTATCGCAGATTATTTGGATAACTATTCAGAGCCATGAAATATTTACAGATGAAAATATTTCTTTTGCGAATGGGGCGCTGAATAGTTGAGACAGACGGAATGAAGGAGTGACAGACGGATGAAGACCCCCTGGGAATTTTTTCAGAACAGCAGAACGAAGATGAAACATACATGGAAGATCGCATTTCTCTCGGCGTTTGTACTGGCGCTGCTCATTCATCTGCCGGTGATGCTTTCGGATATCCCCAACCATGACGGCTTAAGCAGTATGTATTTTGATCAGAATATGATCACTTCCGGACGCTGGTTTTTATCGGCAGCCTGTGGCTTGTCCTCTTATTTTACGATTCCCTGGATCATCGGCCTGATCGGGGTGTTCTGGCTCGCTATGACAGCGGTGGTGCTGACGGAAGTACTGGAACTGACGGATCCACTGGTGATTACCGCAGTAAGCGGCCTGCTGGTTTCTTTCCCGGCATTGGCCTCTACTTTTGCCTATGTGTTTACCATGGACGGTTATATGTTGGGACTGTTTCTGGCGGTACTGGCGGTACTTTTGACGAAAAAATACAGGAAGGGCTGGCGGTACGGTGCGGTCAGTCTGGCCTTTAGTATGGGAATCTATCAGGCATATCTGCCTTTTGCCATTTTATTATGTGTGTATCTGATCCTGATTTATTTTATGGAAGAGCAGGGATGGAAGAAAAAAGCAGGTTATGTGCTGCGTTATCTCGGCATGGGAGCCTGCGGAGGTGTACTGTACTATGTGATTCTGCTGATTTTGTTGAAACTGCAGGGAAAAGTACTGGATACTTATCAGGGGATCAACTCCATGGAGCAGGGGGGATCCGGCATCGGACTTTTTGCTGCGATCAAGGGAATGTATCTTGATTTCCTGGCATTTACGATGCATGGCAATGTGCTGGTGAATAATATTTTTTCCTTCGCTGCCTGTGTGGTACTGGTGCTGTTGACTGCATATCTGCTGCTTCGCAGCATGGTGCAAAGAAAATGGTGGAAGAATCCGGTATTTTTCGTTATAATAATGCTATTGGCGGTGGGACTTCCCCTGCTGACCAATGTGATCCTGATCATTTCCCCGAATCTGACCTATCATTTGCTGATGCGGTATCAGTGGGTATTATACCTGATCCTGATGGCTGCGTTTGTAGACAGATTCGCAGTACAGGAGGGGAAAACAGATACCGGTATCCAGTGGGCGGCGCTGCTTTCGGCTGTAATACTGGTGTTTAATTATGGAGTATCGGATAATATCGGATATTCCAATCTGGAGAAAAAATACGAAAAGACGTATGCGTATTGTGTACGTCTGCTGGATCGCATCGAGCAGACCGACGGGTATTATCAGGGCATTCCCATTGCTCTGGTAGGAGTCATCGGATATGATGAGTTTCCTACGACGGATATTACCGGAAAAGTGACAGACGGCATGATCGGTTTAAGTGGAGATTATCTGATCTACAAGGGTGCGGATTATCAGTCTTTTATGCAGAATTATCTGGGGGCGACCCTGAATTTTCTGGATCCGGACACTGTGGGTGAGATCTACATGACCCAGGAATATATCAATATGGATACGTTCCCCGGGGCTGATTCCACCAAAGTGGTGGACGGCATTCTCTACGTCAAGACCGAGAATTGCGGAAGGGATTAACCATGGCTTTATTATCAATTGTGTTACCGGCCTATAATGAAGAACAAAATATAGCCAATACTGCGAAGGTATTAGGAGAACTGCTTAAGCAGCACAAGATCGACTATGAACTGGTCTTTATCAGTGACGGTTCCAGGGATGGTACCTTTGAAAAGATCAAAGAAGAGGCAGCGAAGAATCCGAGGATCAGGGGTGCGGAATTTTCCCGGAATTTCGGAAAGGAAGCCGGTATTTTCGCCGGACTGGAACTGACCACAGGAGACGCCGTGATCGTAATGGACTGTGACCTGCAGCATCCTCCTGAGGTGATTCCACAGATGTGGGCGAAATGGCAGCAGGGTGCAGAGATCGTTGAAGGGATCAAGTCGGACAGAGGACGGGAAAGTCTGGGATATAAGCTTTCTGCCGGACTTTTTTATAAGATCATGAGCAAGCTGATCAAGATGGATATGAATGCTTCCTCTGATTTTAAATTGCTGGACAGAAAGGTGGTACAGGTCCTGCTGGAACTGCCGGAGCGCAATACCTTTTTCCGGGCATTGACGTTCTGGGCCGGATTTCGGACGGAGACTGTGGAATATGAGGTGCAGGAGCGGAAATACGGACAGAGTAAGTGGTCTTTCTGGAGCCTGATGAAGTATGCTATTACCAATGCCACTTCATTCAGCACACTGCCGCTGCAGCTGGTGACAATCATGGGCGCAGTATCGATCCTGTTCAGCGTGATCCTGGCAATCCAGACTCTGGTAAGATACCTGATGGGAACTGCGGTGGAAGGATTTACCACAGTGATCCTGTTGATCCTGATCATCGGTGGATTCATTATGCTCAGTCTGGGAGTCATCGGACATTATATTGCGAGAATCTATGAAGAAGTAAAGGGAAGACCGAAATATATTATCAGTCATGTTACGGAAAATGTGCCGGAAACTGCGGTGGGCAGTTGGAAACGGGAACACAGAGAAGGATAGAACGATAGCATGCACAACATAGAATGGCAGAAAGCAGACAGAGACAGCGTGGTCTGCGGAATGGAGAGCAATATGATAGATATTAAATTTAATGTACCCCCGTATGTGGATAAAGCAGCAGATTATATTCAGGAATGTGTAAAAAATCAGAAGATCTGCGGAGATGGGGAATACACCAAAAAATGTAATGAGTGGATCGAGAAGAAAACGGGAACAGGGAAATGTCTGCTGACGACCTCCTGTACCCATGCCACAGAGCTGGCAGCCCTCCTGTGTGATATTCAGCCGGGGGATGAAGTGATCATGCCTTCTTATACCTTTGTATCCACAGCGGATGCCTTCGTACTGCGCGGAGCCGTTCCTGTATTTGTGGATATCCGTCCGGACACCATGAATATTGATGAGACATTGATTGAGGATGCCATTACGGAGAAGACCAGAGCCATTGTACCGGTACATTATGCCGGCGTAGCCTGCGAGATGGATACGATCATGGATATTGCCAGAAGACACAATCTGAAGGTAGTGGAGGATGCCGCACAGGGCATTATGGCTGCCTACAAGGGAAAAGCCCTGGGTACCATTGGTGATTTCGGTGCCTACAGCTTCCATGAGACAAAGAACTACAGCATGGGAGAAGGCGGAGCCCTTCTCATCCGGGATCAGAAGGATGTGGAAGAAGCGGAGATCATTCGTGAAAAGGGAACCAACCGCAGCAAGTTTTTCCGGGGTCAGATTGACAAATATACCTGGGTAAATTACGGTTCCTCTTACCTGCCCAGCGACATGAATGCTGCGTATCTGTATGCCCAGCTGGAAGTGGCGGATGAGATCAACGAAGCGAGACTTGCCTGCTGGAACCGCTATTATGAGCAATTAAAGCCGCTGCAGGAGGCAGGAAAGATCGATCTGCCCACAGTGCCGGAGGGCTGTGTACACAATGCGCATATGTTCTATATCAAAGCAAGAGACCTGGAACAGCGGACAAGATTTATCAGCTATATGAAAGAGAACGGCGTCCTTACAGTATTCCATTATATTCCGCTGCATTCGGCTCCCGCAGGACAGAGGTTCGGCCGTTTCCACGGAGAGGACAAATATACTACCAAAGAGAGCGAACGTCTGGCAAGACTGCCGATGTATTATGGACTGACACTGGATCAGGTAGATTTTATCTGTGGATTGATCAAAGAATTTTTTGAATTAGAGGAGCAATAGGAAGATGCAGAAAGCATGCAGAGTGCTTGTGCAGGTCGCAGGCAGGTTTCTGTTCATAGGGATCTCGGTGCAGATTCTTCTGGGGATCTGCTGGGGCGTCAGAGCTTTTGGGATTTTTCCGGAGTTCGGCGACAGCTATCTGTGGCTGAAAGCGGCAGATACACTTGTGTGTGATGACTACATGGGGATCGGGTACCCTCTTTTTCTGATGCTTGTAAAAGGGATAGAATCCATAAGTTCTATCCCTTATACTTTTTTTGTGTATGTGATACAGCTGGCAGCTGCTTTTTACAGCAGTGTCCTGTTTTTGCTAAGTTTCGGTGTTATCAAAAAGAGATGGATGTTATACTGGGGCAGTCTGGGAATGATGACATTTCCCATGGCAATGCAGTGCCATCTGGCAGTGCTGCCCAATTCTTTCGGCCTTTCCTGTATGCTGTTGGAACTGGCGGCGATCATCCGGATACTTCGAAGTGAGAAGAATGCTTTCGCAGAGGAATCGAAACGGCCGCTGCATGTATTCCTGGAGGCAGCCCTCTGGTGGACAGCCGGTACGCTTTTTGTTGTAGAAAATCGTTATCTGGGGCTGGTGCCCCTTGTGATGTTGTGGATCCTGCATCTGATACGGGCAAAGCAGCTGGGGAGGCAGAGAGTACTGCGGGAGCTGGTGCTGCTTTGTGCGACCGCAGGAATTCTGCTTACGGCAGTGTCCCTGTGGCAGACTCCCGGCAGTTACGGCAAGGCGGAAAATACCATAGGTGCCGCCATGATGCGCAGATTTTCCTGGACCCATATGCGGGAAGGACAGGAGTATGATGCCTGGCCGGAGGATCTGAAGGCATACGTATCCTGGGATGATTTCCGCACCGCCGGTTATTATGCCGGAACTTTGGAAAGCGGGATGCAGAAAACCTGGGAAGATACGGTGGGAACACAGGAAGCGCAAAAAATGTTCTGGGAATGTGCGGTGTATCATCTGAAAGCATTCAAATCTGACAATATCCATCAGATCGCATGGGATTGTGCCGGATATGCGTTGCCGCCGGTACTGTTACAGATGCTGCTGGATGGAAGAGGTTATGAATCCTTTTCCGGAAGAAATGTGGACATTATGATGACGGGAGCGCCGAAACTGACCAATATTCTGCTGAAATACAGCAGCTGGTGGTATCTGATGGGGATCCCGGCAGTGATTTTACTTGTAATTGGTAACAGATTTGTCGCAGGAAGTGCGAAAAAAGAGACGACAGGAATGGGAAAACCGGTCTGGGGTAAAATGATCCTGATCGGTATCGTGACCTCCGGCTGTATGATTTTGTGGTATGCCATGCAGGATGCAGGCTGCCTGGATTATAAAAACGGGCTCCTGCCCGGAATCCTGTGGCTGGTGGGAATGATCCTCGGCGTGGGAAGTCTTTCACAAACAAAGGGTGCAGAGTAAGAATAAGTCTGCGGCGCAAGATGTGGGGCAGCGGATACCGTTTTGCATTATTGCGTTTGCGTCAGATGCGGAAGGAGGAGCCATGACAGATAACGGGAGAAAGAAAAAAACAGGAAAAGTGTCCGGACAGATGCTGTGGTTCCTGCTGGGAGCCCTTGGTGTGCTGGCCATGGGAATTCCGTATCTGATGCTCGGAAAAGATGCTGTTTTTGTATATCATGATCAGCTGGACGGAGAAGTGATCGCTTATCTGCTGCAGGCCAGACATTTGTGGGATGGCAGTAGTGTTCTGTCGGAATTTATGAACGGAGCGGCGAAAACAGCTCTTACCATGCCGGCCCCGGCCTGCGTGTTTCTATATCGGTTGTTGCCGGCCCCGGCTGCACTGAGTCTTATGCAGGTACTGGGCAGCACTGCCGGATATGTGGGAATGTTTCTTTTACTACAGTGGGCAGGAGAGCGCTCTGAAGTCCTGCGGCACAGAGGCGGTGCGGCAGGTTTTCTCGCCATGCTGGTGGCGGGAATGTATGCGTATCTTCCCTTTTTGCCTGTGTATGGATTATCGCAGTACGGGCTGCCGTTATTACTCTATTGTGTGTTGCGGCTGGGGGGA
>ULXU01069671.1_pt1 | contig 25208 bp, 23 predicted proteins | sample 1961521 | NCBI WGS metagenome assembly ULXU01 (sample SAMEA4835845, study PRJEB28245) | human gut metagenome | biome: gut microbiome; material: fecal sample | place: Denmark | collected 2008
GAATAATCGCCAGATTTATGACAGATACAAAGCACAGCTCAAAAAATCCACGGCGGGCATATTCGGAGTAGATAGTGTCATTTGAGGGAAGCTTATCCATAAATGCGGAGAGAAAATAGCTGAGCTGGGAGAAGAAAAAGATAACATAAAGCACGCAAACGGGGAGTGCGGAGAAAACGCCCGCAACAGGTGAAAGAAAACGTACCGAGCGGAGATTCTTCTCGTAGTTCTCATCTTTCAGCAGCTCCTTTGAAAGCTGCTTTTCCGATGCACGGCAGCCGGAAAAAATGTAGAACGCAACAGGCATACCTATAAGCAGTTGAACGATGAATATTATGACTTTGGTAAAGCCGTCGTTCATAATAGATGAGATTATGCGGCTGAAATTATCATCAGCGCTCATAAGCAGTCCGCATACGACAAGTGTGGCAGGCACGGCGATGATAAGACCCAGCAGAGCGCTTTTGATGTTCTTGCCCGAGGAGCTTTTCTCGGCGGGAGCTTTCAGTGCCGCTGCACCTGCGCCGTATTCGGCAAAGGGTATTATCATAAGCGAGCCGAACATATCCGCAGGGAAGAATTTTCTTATGGTGCGGAAGCGTTCATCGGAGTCCGCAAGCTTATCATACGCCAGCATCAGGAGTACAAATATCAGGTCAAGAAACTGTATCAGCAGGTTCGGATTTATAAAAATATTAACCGAAAATGAAATGCACAGGGCAATGCGCAGCGCTTTTCTAAACGTAAATTTAGTGCGACTCACAGGATATATGAGGCAGAAAACCGTAAGCAGAAGAGCAAATATCATTGCTCCCAGACCCATCCTGCCCTCTGTGAACAGAGGAACAGCAAAAAGCTTTACCGATAAGAAGCCGAGAACGGCTGCGATATAGGCAAATATCGTCTCACGGGCGGAAAAGGTATATTTCTTTATTACCTCAGGGTGATATTCCTGATATGCAGGTGTGTTATTTACAGGCATTTCATTCATGGCTGACTGTTCCTTTCGTTACTTTCGTTATTTTCAGGCTCAGGGTCGGGGGCATATTCCAGAATATCACCCGGCTGACAGTTAAGGGTCTTGCACAGCTTTTCGAGGGTAGAAAAGCGCACAGCCTTTGCCTTTCCTGTTTTGAGGATAGATAGATTTGCCTGAGTGATGCCTATTTTTTCGGCAAGCTCACCCGAACCTATCTTCCTTTTTGCCATTACCACATCAAGGTTTACAATAATTCCCACAGTGCAAAACCTCCTTAAATTGTAAAGTCATTTTCTTCACGGAGACGTATTGCTTCTGTGAAGCAGTTCTTGATAACACGGAGGATAAGTCCGATAAAAGCGGCTGCGAAGGTGATAACAAAAACAAGTATCCTGAATCTTGCAAATATCAGGGTAACTACGGCTATTGCAAAGCAGCAGTATGAAAGTATTTTCAGCAGCTTTACGTTCTCGTCAATGAACACCTTTTCACTGCCGATGTTCTTTATAAGCTTGTTGAGCACGAACAGTATAACAAATCCGAATGCGGCGCACACATAAAAGGTTATCAGCAGAGGAACTGTTACGTTATCTCGCTGGAACGATATCTGCTCATACATTTTTGCGGCATATGGCATAAGGAACAGCGCCGCCGTGCAGAGGACTATGGCTACCTTGATAAGTACCGATGTTATCGCTATTGAACGTTTTTCTTTTGTCATTTTTCAAAGCACCCTTTCAGATGATATTATGATCGATGTGTACACGTTTCATTACATATATAATATCACACCGAAATGCGTTTGTCAATACCTTTTTACTGAAAAACGATAATTTTTATTTGATATGCAAAAAAGCAGCCGATAACATCAGCTGCTTTGTAAAATAAATATCAGAATGAAATAAATCCGCCGCCTGTTTCAACGGGAGCGCAGGACAGGATATAATCGCTGTTGCGCTGAAGTCCGTTCTGTGCAATTATGGATTCAACGGTGTATTCTGCTGTTGCGGGCGTGTTGTTTTCCTGCGACAGATGCCCGAGGATAAGCCTTGTTGTGCCGCTTTTTATAAGCTCCGCTCCGAAATTTCCGCTGTCATCATTTGAAAGATGACCGTGGTCTGAGCGGATACGCTCCTTTAAATAAACGGGATAAGGCCCGTTCCTCAGCATATTCACATCGTAGTTTGCTTCCAGCAGCACTGCGGAAGAGCCTGTGACCGCATTTCTGACAGTATCGCTCACGTAACCCAGATCTGTGCATACGCAGCAGCTTTTGCCGTCGGAAAAATCCACACGGTAGCCGCATGACTGAGGCGTATCGTGGGAAGTCTCAAAGCAGCTTACCGCCATGTTTCCTATGCAGACCTCGCCCGACATATCATAGCTGTGGGAATTTATATATCCGCCGTCAAAAAGAGTATCCATGGTCATGCTCTGAGCATAAACGGGAATGCCTGTCTTTTTGGTGAAATTTTTCAGCCCGCTGATGTGGTCGGAGTGTTCATGGGTGATGAAAATTGCTTTCACCGCCGATGTGCTGAGACCGTTCAGCTCCAGCGCATTGCATATTTTCCTGCATGATGCGCCGCAGTCAATGAGAACGCCGCTTTCGGGTGTTCCTATGTAGGTGCAGTTTCCCTTGCTTGATGAAAATAAGGGGTATATCCTTGGCATTTTATCCTCCGTAAAACAGCTTACAATCCTGAGTCGTGCCCTGCGGGAGGCGCCTTGTCTGATGCCTTTATGGCAACGATGGTATAGCCTGTGGTTTTCTTCTGAACAACGTAGTCAACGTATTTTTCAGGCAGGGGAGTGTCGTCCGATGTGAGCGTGAGCCATGCGGGCGTAGGGGAGACATATCCGACTGTAAGTGTGTAGCTGTCGCCCGACTTCTGTATCTCCTCGATATAAGGGGAGTAGGTGAAAAACTTGGGATTTTCGGGTATTCTGTATGAGCTTAGCTCTTCGTCATAATAGAATGAGATATCCGCTGCCGCAATGGTCATATGGGTCAGATTAAGACCCGAGCCGAAAAGCTTAGCGGCGTGCTGTTCAACATCGACTTCGGGTACGATTATGTAGTCAAAGTCCATGGTGTACTTGCTTTTATCCTCGTACAGGATAATATCCCATATGGCGGCGGAGATTATTGTCTCGTTTTTGAGCTTTGTGGTCTGGTCAAAGGCTGGAGGGTCGCAGATGACTACGGGGTAGATGAACTTTGCAAACTCGTTCTTCTGCTCCGTGTTGTCCATAATGCTGTGTACCTTGTCGGAGATAAATCCGATAGTGGATATTATGCCTATGACCGACATTATGATAACAAAAACGCCTACAATGAAATTAAATACCTTTGATTTTGCCGAATTTGCGTCCGAGGGCTGGTCGCCCTCTTCCATTTCAGTCATTTCGCTTATTTCGGAAATGTCCTCATCAAAGGCGGAGTCAAGCATTTCAATGAGATCGCCGTTTTTCTTTTCAGCGGGCTTCTTTTTTTTAGACATAGCCGTTTCCTTATCGTACCTGACCGTTTCCGTCGATCAGATATTTATTTGTGGTTATCTCGTAAAGTCCCATAGGGCCTCTTGCGTGGAGCTTCTGGGTGGAGATGCCTATTTCGGCGCCGAAGCCGAACATGCCGCCGTCGGTAAATCTGGTGGAAGCATTTACATAAACGCAGGCAGAATCCACCTCACTCTTGAACTTATTAGCGTTTGAAAGGTCGTTTGTAACTATGCACTCGGAGTGACCTGTGGAATATTCCGCAATGTGTTCTATTGCCTGGGAAATGTCGTCAACCACTCTTACAGCGATGATGTAGTCGCCAAACTCGGTGGCGTAATCCTCCTCGGTGGCGGGAACAACGCAGTCGCCAAGGATTCGCTTTGTCTCGGCGCAGCCCCTTATCTCTACATTATGCTCGTCAAGCTTTTTCTTAACAGCGGGAAGAAATTTTTCTGCAATGTTTTTGTGTACAAGCAGTGTTTCGATAGCGTTGCAAACGGAGGGACGCTGGGTCTTGGCATTATCGGTAATGTTCACAGCCATTTCAATGTCAGCGCTTTCATCAACGTACAGATGGCAGTTGCCTGTGCCTGTTTCTATAACGGGGACGGTTGCGTTCTTGGTTACAGCCTTGATAAGACCTGCACCGCCTCTGGGGATAAGCAGATCAAGGTACTTGTCGCACTTCATAAGCTCGGTGGTGACTTCACGGGTGGTATCATCAACAAACTGAATGATATCCTTGGGGAAGCCTGCCTTTTCCACGGCATCTCTCATTATCTCGCAGATGCACTTGTTGGAGTTGTAAGCCTCCTTGCCGCCTCTGAGAATAACTGCATTGCCAGTTTTAAGGCAGAGTGTGGCAGCGTCAGCGGTAACATTGGGGCGAGATTCATATATCATTCCGATAACGCCCATAGGAACACGGATTTTGGTAATTCTCATGCCATTGGGGCGAACAGAGCCGTTATCCACTTTGCCGATGGGGTCTTCCAGCTTGATAAGCTCGTCAACAGCGGAAGCAATGCCCTTTATCCTGTCCTCGTTGAGCATAAGTCTGTCCTGCATGGAAACGGACATTCCGTTTTCTTTTGCAGCAGTAAGGTCTTTTTGATTTGCTTCGATTATCTTATCCGAATTTTCAATAAGCGCACGGGATATTTCAGCCAGAGCCGAATTTTTCTTTCCTGTATCGGCAACTGCCAGTATCTTTTTTACCTTTACGGCATTGGAGCCGAGAGTTTCAATATAGGTCATCTCATTACCGCCTTTCATTATTCGTGTTCATTTGCAAGAAAAATAGTTCCTACCTGCTTGCCGTCAAAGAAGTCATAAAGCACCTCGGGATTTCTGCCGTTGAGGATAGCCATGTCAAAGCCTGCTTTTGTGGCGATCTCCGCAGCGTTTACCTTTGTTATCATGCCGCCTGTGCCAAGACCTGTTCCCGCACCGCCTGCAAGGTTTCTTATCCTGTCGTCTATCTTTGTGATAACGGGGATAAGCTTTGCATCGGGGTTGCTTCTGGGGTCGCCGTCGAAAAATCCGTCAATGTCGGAGAGGATTATGAGCATATCGGCGTGGCAGAAGATGCCGACATGAGCCGCCAGAGAGTCGTTCTCACCGAATTCAAGCTCCAGCTCATCAATAGCAACGGTGTCGTTTTCATTTACGATGGGGATAACATTGTGGTCGATAAGCTTCTGGAAAGCGTTCTCAACGTTGTTTTTTCTTGGGGATTCAAGAACGTACTTTGTAAGAAGTATCTGAGCCACATTGACGTTATATTCGCCGAAAAGCTTGTCATATATGTACATCAGTTCGCACTGACCCACAGCTGCGCAGGCTTGCTTCATTGGAGTATCGGAGGGGCGTGATTCAAGACCGAGCTTTGCCATTCCGAGACCGATAGCTCCCGATGATACCAGGATTATCTCGTAACCGCTGTTCTGGATATCCGCAAGAGTTTTTACAAAGCGCTCCATTCTGCGGATATTGAGCCTGCCTGTTTTATGGGTAAGTGTGGAGGTTCCTACCTTTATAACTATTCTTTTCTTCTGATTTATATCAAACATATAAGCATCTCCCAAGTTTTAGTTGACTGTATTCTGAGGTGTTCCGTCAATGAATTTTTTCAGGTTGTCTGAGGCGATCTTCAAAAGCCTTGTCCTTGTCTGAACAGGCGCCCACGCCACATGAGGGGTGATAACGCAGTTTTTGGCTGTAAGCAGAGGATTATCCGCCTGCATTGGCTCGACTGAGACCACATCTACTCCCGCACCTGCAATAACGCCGCTGTTAAGAGCCTCCGCCAGGTCATGCTCATTTACTATAGGGCCTCTTGCGGTGTTTATAACAATAGCATTTTGCTTGCACAAAGCCAGTCTTTCGGAGTTTACAAGGTCTTTGGTCTTGTCGGTAAGGGGGCAGTGAACAGATATAAAGTCTGCCCGTGAAAATACCTCGTCTATGGAGACAAATTCAGTCTCGCTGTCAGTCTGAGGTGTTCTTGTGGCTGCGATGACCTTCATTCCGAAAGCTCTCGCTATCCTTGCAACAGCCTTTCCAATGCTTCCGTAGCCGATTATTCCCATAGTAAGACCGTCCAGCTCGTAGGTGGGAATGGTAAAGTATGAAAATGTGTCCGACCTTACCCAGCCGCCGTTATGAACGTCTGCATTGTAGTCAGCCGTGCGGCTGGCGAAGTACAGCACATATGAGAATGCCTGCTGTGCAACGGCAGAGGTGGAATATGCGGGGACGTTGCATACGGTTATGCCAAGGTCATTTGCTGCGGCAATATCCACATTGTTGTAGCCTGTGGCGCAAAGTCCGATATATCTGAGCTTAGGGCATTTTTCCATAAGCTCACGGGTAAAAACAGTCTTGTTGATGATGACCGCTTCCGCATCTCCCACACGCTCAGCCACCTTATCCTGTGGGGTAAGTGGGTAGCCTGTAACATCGCCCAGCGAATAGAAGCAGTCAAGGGAGATATCTCCCTGCGTTACCGTTTTTTCTTCAAGCAGAACTATCTTCATTCGGAAAATCCTTTCGTATGGGTCATTCTGCGGAGTCGTCCTTGTTTTCTTCCGTGCTGTCGGCTGTATCCTCTGCGATGTCGGCATTGTCTGATTTTTCATTGACCGTTTCATCAGCCGCTTCCGATTTTGCTTCAAGACGTGCCTTTTCCTCAGCCTGAGCCTTTTTCGATACCTTTACCATATCCACAACTGTCATGATAAACAGGATTATCTCTTCAAGTCCCAAAATGTAGAAAAACGGCTTTGCTTCCGAAACGTAGATGAGCATTGTTGATGCCACACCGATGAGCATATACAGCTCATATGCGTTCTTTTTCTTTTTATAGCAGAGTATCAGCATGATAACGCTGAAAATAACAAATCCAACGTGAATGTTGAATGGCAGCGGAAATCTTATAGAGTGTTCCATTTGTTTTGCAGTTCCTTTCAATATGGTTAAATATTTAATCAAATCATTATATCATATATTTGTTAAATTTTCAACACACTTTGCAAACTCCCCATACAGCGTGTTCTTCGCCGTATGGGGAGTGATGATTACTGTAGATCGCCGTGAGAAAGGGCGGTAAGGTATGCGTTGATAAAGCCGTCAAGATCTCCGTCCATGACAGCGTTGATATTGCCGTTTTCAAAGCCTGTGCGTGTGTCCTTTGCAAGGGTGTAGGGCATGAATACATAGGAACGTATCTGAGCGCCCCATGCGATCTCCTTCTTAACGCCCTTGATGTCCTCGATCTTGTCAAGGTGTTCTCTTTCCTTTATCTCGGCAAGCTTGGATACCAGCATCTTCATGGCATAATCCTTGTTCTGGTACTGGCTACGCTGAGTCTGGCAGGATACAACTATTCCTGTGGGCTTATGTGTAAGACGTACAGCGGAGCTTGTTTTGTTGACCTTCTGTCCGCCTGCGCCGCTGGCACGGTAAAAGTCGATTTCCAGATCCTCGGGGCGTATCTCGATGTTAAGGTTAGCGCCGTCCATTTCGGGCATAACTTCCAGGGAAGCAAATGATGTCTGGCGGCGTCCGGATGAATCAAAGGGGGAGATACGTACAAGTCTGTGAACACCGTTTTCGGACTTTAAGAAGCCGTAAGCATTAAGGCCCTCAACAAGAATGGAAGCAGACTTTATTCCCGCTTCATCGCCGTCAAGGTAATCAAGTGTGGTTACCTTGAAGTTGTGGCGCTCAGCCCAGCGGTTGTACATTCTGAACAGCATCTCTGCCCAGTCCTGAGCCTCTGTTCCGCCTGCGCCTGCGTGGAATGTAAGGATAGCGTTCTTGCTGTCATATTCGCCTGTGAGCAGGGTGGTGAGCTTGGTGGTCTCCAGCTCAGCCTTGAACTTTTCAGCTTCTGCCTTAAGCTCTGCAACAGTAGCTTCGTCCTCGTCATTGCCCTCTTCAACGGTAAGCTCTATCATTGTAAGAGTGTCTTCGAGCATTTCGTTGAGCTTCTTGTAGTTTTCTATGGTAGCCTCATTCTGCTTTATGGTCTGCATAACCTTCTGGGAGTTCTCCAGATCGTCCCAGAAGCCGTCGGCAGCGGACTGCTCCTGAAGCTTTGCGTTATCTTCTTTGAGCTTGTCAATGTTAAGAATATTGTAAAGGTCAGCCATATCCTTGCGGTAGCCTTCCAGTTCCAGTCTGAGTTCGTCAAGTAAAAGCATATATCAAATTCCTTTCAGTTAATAAGTATTTTGTTGTGACAGATAAGCTGCGTCAGAAAATTGCGTCCCTGTGCCTGTATTCGATGTATTTCTTGATAGGCTCCCTTACAGGCGGGCAGATATCCTCAGGGATACGGTCAATATCGAAGAATTTCAGCTCCATGACCTCTTCGGGCTGCATTTTCATCTCGCCCGAATATTTGCGGCAGATATACACAATGTCAATGGTGCTTACCTCGTCCCCATTGGGATAGGTGTAATGCTGTTCCGCACCGGAAAATACGCCGAACAGTTCAAGGCTTTCGGCAGTAAGTCCCGTTTCCTCCAGAAGCTCCCTTGCCGCAGTGTCCTCCACCTTTTCAAAAAGCTCCACAGCACCGCCGCAGTATGACCATGTGCCGTTGTCGGCACGCTTCTGCAAAAGTATCTGTCCCCGGGAGTTTTCAACTATAACGCTTGCGGCAGCATGGATTATGGGACGGTGCCCAACATATTTTCTTATCTCGGATACATATCCCATAGTCACTGCTCCTTTCAGAAATATCTTGAAATTTCCTCTGCCGATTTTTTATGAGGGCAGCCAGGCTCCTCGGCAGGATAGCCCAGTGCGATAACAGCCGCAACTCTTTCGGTATCGGGCAGAGAAAGTATCTCGGACAGCTTGTCGCCGTCAACGATACCCATTATAACGCAGCCGATGCCCATATCATGCGCAGCAAGGCAGAATGTCTGAGCGGCAATGCCTGCGTCATACATTTCCCAGCTGTCGCCCAGAGGAGTGGTGAAGCTTCCGTCACGCTCATATCCGCATATGCCCTTTACTATGCTCTGAACGGCAATGCAGCCGCAGTTTCTGATAATGTCATGGTTGTGGGCAAAGCCATATACAGCCTTATCAGCGATCTTTTCAATGAGAGCCTTGTCTGTGATGATGTTCCATCTGGTGGTCTGAGAGTTTTTCCACGAGGGAGCATAGGCAGCCGCACCGATTATCTCGTTGATAGTTTCCTTTGAAACAGGCTTGGCGGTGAATTTTCTCACTGTGCGCCTTGTCTTTATTCCTGTGATAAGCTCCATATATATCAATCCTTTCCGTTATTTGCGGCAGAATCAGTCTTTATCTCCTTATAGGTCTTGAGGTGGCGGAATCTGCGGTGAATGAATTTATTATCATAGAATTTCTGAGCGCTGTAAAGACCCGTATAGCCCGAAAGCATATACGATATGCCGATGACCAGCGCATAATAGGGGAGACCGTCCGCTCCGAAAAGCTCAATGGTCAGCAGGAGCGTTGCAAAGGGGCAGTTGGTAACACCGCAGAAAACCGCAGCCAGTCCCACAGCAGCCCCGAAGGAGTGGGAAAGTCCCAGCAGGCCGCCGAAAAAGCAGCCGAAAGTAGCGCCTATGTAAAGTGAGGGCACTATCTCTCCGCCCTTGAAGCCGCAGCCCAGGGTAAGAGCTGTCAGCAGCATTTTCAGCATGAATGCCTCGGGTCTGCTCTGACCGATAAAAGCCTTTTTGATGATATCAGTGCCTGCGCCGTTGTAGTCAAAGCTGCCTGTCAGCGCATATATCAGCATGGATATCGCCGCAACTATAGCTCCGCCTGCAAGGATACGCAGGTATGGGTTCTTGATGTATTTTTTGTAAAGCTCCGCTGTTTTGCTCATTAGCTTGCAGAAAACAATGCTCACTATCGCACCTGCTATACCCATAATTATAGTTCGTGCCAGCATGAAATATGAGTCGGCATGGAACTCGGGGATATAGCGGACGAGAAATGATGTGGGCTTTACGTGGAACCAGTCCGCCACCATTGCCGCAGTCAGTGACGACAGCAGGCAGGGGACTATTGCCGAGTAATGGGCAATGCCCACCACAGTCACTTCAATGGCAAACACCGCAGCAGCGGCAGGAGTGCCGAACAGTGCGGAAAAGCCCGCAGCCATGCCGCACATTATGAGCATGGAGTAATCGTTCCTGTTGAGTTTAAGAGGTTTTCTCAGTGGGGAGATAAGACTTCCGCCCAGCTGGAGCGCCGCACCCTCTCTGCCTGCCGAACCGCCCAGCAGATGGGTTATCAGCGTGGCTATGAAAATAAGGGGCGCAGTTTTTATAGATACCTTTTCTTCTCCTCTTGCACCCTTGATGATGCCGTTGGTGCCGTGGTCGTTGTCCATTCCGCAGAGCTTGTAGAGCCACACGATAACAACGCCGCCCAGAGGGAGAAGCATTACGAGAAACGGATTTGCAGTGCGTATCTGGGTCACCTTGTCAAGAGCCATATGGAAAAACGAGCATACAACTCCTATGAAAATGCCCGAGCATACGGCTATGCACAGCCATTTCAGGAAAACGGTGTATTGGTACAAGACATTTTCCCTGTCGGAGAATATCCCTTTGAATCTCACAATATCCCTCCGATTATTTTGCAAGCGCAAGGAGCAGCTCTCTTAAAAGCTTGCATGCAATGGCAGTCGATGCGCCGCTCTGATCGTAATGAGGCGAAAGCTCGTTCATGTCAGCGCCTACGATGTTCAGCTCTTCGCCAATGAGAATGATAGCTTCAAGCAGCTGATTGAAAGAAGCTCCCCCTGCTTCGGGAGTGCCTGTTCCGCAGAAATATGCAGTGTCAAGCACATCAAGGTCAATGGTGAGATACACGTTCTTGTCTTTAAGACGGCTCACAACATCGGGGAGACCTCTGAAAGAAACTCCGCCTATGTCGGTCTTGTGCATTTCGGTGTGCTCTGCCGCAAACCTGAACTCGTCCCTGTCGCCGCTTCTTATGCCAAACTGGAATATCCTGCCGTCGCCTATGATGTCATGGCAGCGGTGGATAACGCAGGCATGGGAAAGCTGCTGACCAAGATAGTCGTCACGCAGGTCTGCATGAGCGTCAAAATGAAGTATATAAACGTCATTGTCATATTTCTTTGCCACTGCACGGAAAATTCCCAGAGTAACAAGATGCTCGCCGCCAAGCATTATGGGCAGCTTGCCTGCATCAAGTATCTCCTTTGTCCTTGCCTCGATATCGTCAAGAGCGGATTCGGGGGAGCCGAAGCGCAGCTCAAGGTCGCCTGAGTCAAAGACCTTCAGGTCAAGCAGGTCTTTGTCCTGATATGGCGAATATGTCTCTATCCCGAAGCTTTCGGAGCGCATTGCAGCGGGGCCGAAGCGTGTTCCTGGACGGAACGATGTGGTGCTGTCAAACGGTGCGCCGAAAATGACCGTATCTGCTTCCTCAAAGGGAACATCGCAGCCGATAAAGCATTTAATCTCAGGTTGCATTATCCAGAAGCTCCTTTACATAGTTTGGTATTGCGAAACAGCCCTTATGCAGGTCTGTGTTGTAGTATCTTGTCTTTATTCCGAGAGCGTTCCACCTGTCAGCGTCAAATTTAAGGGGGTCAACAGTCTTGGAGGCAAAGCCGAAAAGCCAGTGTCCCGAGGGATATGTGGGGATATGTGCCTGATATACACGGCAGATATCGAAGAATTCCTTTATGCGCTTGTGCGCTCTCTGCATTGCCTTTGCGTCATCGTCATAATAGGGGCTTTCGTGCTGATTTACCAGAATGCCGTTTTCGGTAAGGGCATTATAGCAGTTGCCGTAAAATTCGCTGGTGAAAAGACCTTCTCCGGGGCCAAAGGGATCGGTGCTGTCAACGATTATAAGGTCGTAGCAGTTTTCCTTTGTGCGCACATATCGCAGGCCGTCCTCAAAGTGGAGATGCACCCTTGGGTCATCAAGCTTGCAGGCAGTCTGAGGAATATACTTGCGGCAAACATTCACCACTTCCTCATCTATCTCCACCATGTCGATGTGTTCGATAGTGTCATAGCGTGTAAGCTCACGGACAGTTCCGCCGTCGCCTGCGCCTATAACGAGCACCTTTTTTATATCAGGGTTGGAAGCCATTGCAACGTGGGTTATCATTTCGTGATAGATGAACTCGTCCTTTTCGGTGAGCATCATTATGCCGTCAAGGGTAAGAAATCTGCCGAACTCGGGGCTTTCAAAAACGTCAATTCTCTGAAATTCGCTCTGTCCGCTGTAATACTGCTTGTCAATTCTGATAGACATTTTAGCGTCCTTTGAATGATATTCGCTGAACCATAATTCCATGAAAATCAGCCGCCTTTCTTAATTCTTTTTCTTCCGCTGCTTTGGTGCGGGAAGCTCGCTGTAAAGGGTATCGAACAGCTGTGATATAAAAGTCCTGCCCTCTGCATTTTCCACAAGGAGCATCGGCTTTGCCCCCTCATAGGGAAGCTCTCTGGGAGCATCTGGCATAAGCCTTTGGGCTGAGGAAAAATCCTTTACAAGAAATTTGTTGTCATATATGCCTCCCACAAGCTTGCTGCGGAAATATATCATGTATTCGCCCATCATTTTGCGTGTGGTTATCTCATCAAGCCCCGACAGGCAGTCGAGAATATAGTCAAGATATTCTTTTGATGAAGCCATATATCATTCCTTTATTACCCTTATCTTCTCGATGTTCATATCCTCGGTACCTGTCATAAAGCAGCCACGCTTTTTGCTGTAGTCGATATTTTCAAGTATCTCTGGAGTGAGAAGCTCGCCGGGGGCGATAATGGGTATTCCGGGAGGGTAGCACATAACAAACTCGCAGGATATCCGTCCCGCACTTTCCATAATTGGCAGGACTTCCTGCTCGCCGTAGAAAGCAGCCTTTGGGGAGAGCATTATCTTGGGGTTTATGTACTCATGATCCACATGGCCTGCGCTTTCCTTGCCGAAGCGCCTTTTTATCTCGGACAGTGCTGAAACAAGGCGCTCGATATCCTTCCAGCGGTCGCCGGGAGACATGATTGCAAGCACATTTCCAATATCGCCAAGCTCCATCTGGATATCGTAGGAGTCCCTGAGAATGTCATATACTTCAATTCCCGCAAGACCGATATCTCTTGTATATATGGACAGCTTTGTCTTGTCAAAGGCGAAGATATCATCGCCGTTCACAAGCTCGTCGGAATAAGCGTAATATCCGCCTATCTTGTTTATCTCCGTGCGGGCGTATTCTGCGGACTTTACTACCTGAGCGCAAAGCTCCCTGCCCTGAGTAGCATAGTATTTTCTTGCAATATCAAGGGAGGACAGCAGCAGATATGAGCCGCTTGTGGTTTGTGTAAGGTTGATTATCGCACGCACATGACCCTCGGATATCCCTGCGTTCTTTCCCACCAGCAGAAAACTGCTCTGGGTAAGGGAGCCGCCTGTTTTGTGCATTGAAACAGCCGCCATATCAGCTCCTGCCGTCATGGCGTTAACGGGCATATTCTCGCCAAAATAAAGGTGAGTGCCGTGAGCCTCATCGACCAGCACCTTCATGCCGTGAGCGTGAGCGATCTCTGTTATCTTCCTGAGATTGGAGCAAATTCCGTAGTATGTGGGGTTGTTAACAAAAACCGCCTTTGCGTCGGGATTATCAATGATAGCCTGCTCAACGTCCTTTACGCTCATGCCCAAAGGAATACCAAGCTTGTGGTTAACTCCCGGATTTACATAAACGGGAACAACGCCGCTTACTATCATAGCGTTGATGGCGCTGCGGTGTACGTTTCTGGGGATAATTATTTTATCCCCTTCCTTACAGACGGAAAGTATCATGGATTGAACGGAGGAAGTGGTTCCGTTTACCATAAAAAAGCAGTGACCTGCCCCGAAAGCTTCGGCGGCAAGTCGCTCTGCGTCCCGAATAACGGAAACGGGGTGACAAAGGTTGTCCAGTGGCTTCATGGAGTTAACGTCCACGGACATACAGGTCTGACCGAGAAATTCGGTGAGCAGGGGATTGCCCTTTCCGTGCTTGTGACCGGGCACGTCAAAGGGTACTACTCTTGCTTCGTTATATTTCATCAGCGCCTCGTAAATAGGCGCATTGTTCTGAGTGTACTGCATTGCTTAAATTTCCCCCTTGCTGGCAGGCGGCTTATGGATACTCCCCATACAACAGCGTCAGCGATCACGCCGACTGCGCACATAAGAATTGCGTTTGCCATATGAAATAACTCATCAAGCCCGCTGAAGTATATAGCGGTAGTCCGCCAGAAAAACAGAATATAGGCGGTGTAGCCCGCACATAAAACATAGATCACAATGGATAGAATAAACTGAAACTGAAGTCTGTCCGCAGCGATGCCGAAATATTTAAGTCCCTTGGCGTTTAAAAGCGTTACGATAAGAGCGGAAACAGTAAATATCACAGGCCATACAAGATTATCAAGCATATCGCTTTTGGCAAGAGATTCTGCTATCGGGTCTCTCCAGCCGTCAACCTGATAAATATAATAGTTGTCTCCTACGGCATACTTATCGCTTTCAAATTCATAGACAGTGAATTCGTCGGTGTGATACTGACCGTACAGATCCTTATATTCATAGGCAGCATTGGCAACAGTGTATTTTTCTTTGCCGCCGCTTTTATAAAAGTTGCTGTTTTCGGTGCTGAACTCGGAAATATCGGTTATCTGTGCAGTTATCCTGTGATATTTTGTATTTTCCTTTATTCCCCACGCCAGCCACAGCAGGGAAACTGTAAGCACGGTGAAAGCGCATATAAAACAGGCAGCCTTTTTCAGATTTTTTGTCACAGTATCAGCTCATTTCAAGGTGTATCAGAATATGTTCATTCCGCTGAATATCTCGATCATTTCACGTCTCAAAAGATCGTTTATCTCAAGACGGCGTTTGGGTGCAAGCTCATAGGTGTCGGTATTGAAAAGATAATTCTGGAGGAATATCTCCTTTATCATCATTTTTGTATGGAAAATATTTGCCTGATAAACGTTTATGTCGATAGCGTCGTACTTTTCAAGGGTCTCCTTGGCGATATAGTCCTGAATGGAGGTGATATCGTGGTCGATGAAAAGCTTTTTGCCCTTTTCGTCTCGGGTAAAGCCTCTTACTCGGTAATCAATGGTAATGATATCGGAATCAAAGCTGCCGATAAGATAATCAAGTGATTTAAGAGGTGTTATCTCGCCGCAGGTGGAAACGTCAATATCAACACGGAATGTGGTGATGGCGTTGTCGGGGTGAAACTCGGGATAGGTGTGAACAGTTAAATGGCTCTTGTCAAGATGCCCTGCAATATCCCTTTTCTGGGGAACTCCACGCATATTGCAGGATTCGTCAATGTCGTCCCTGTCAAGGTGTTCCTCGGAAATAAGCAGCGTGACCGACGCACCCTGAGGCTCGTAGTCCTGCTTTGAAATGTTCAGTACGTGTGCACCGATAGCATCGGTAACGTCGCAGAGGATCTTGGTAAGTCTATCGGAGTTATACTGCTCGTCGATATACTTAATATAGTCCTGCTGCTCCCTGGGACTCTTTGCATAGCAAATATCATAGATATTGAAGCTTAGAGTTTTGGTGAGATTATTAAACCCGTAAAGCTTGAGCTTATCGTTCAACCCTAACATCACGTTCCTTTCGGATCATATTTTAACAGAGCTTTTGCCGAAAGCAAGGTGCTCCGATGTAATACTAACCTCTGATCAACCTACAAATAAATTCTCGGCTTTGCCTATAGAACGATCAGAGCTTAGCATAAGCATATTTATACATTATTACACATTATATATAATAACCGCAATCCGCCCAAAAGTCAAGGGAATTGCCAAAAATAAAAATTATTTTTGCTGTAACCGATTACGCCCGAAAACAAAATTCGGTAACTGATTTTTGAATGTGATAGGCATGATAAGCTTTGCAGGGTGCTTTCCTATAATGTGACAAATTGGTTACATTTATAATAATTATTGACATAAGCTGCAAAATACGGTAAAATTAAATAAGTGTTGAACAAACAAAGAAAAATACCGAAAGGATCTCGAAAATGAAGCGTTATACCAGAAGAGCTTTGGCACTTGTGTCGGCTGCGGTAATGGTCATGTGCGGCGGAGCGTCCGCATTTGCAGATTTTACCGACCCCGCTTACGCTTATGCCGATTTCAGCAGGAACAAAACGGACAGCAGCGATACTGCGTCAGGCGGCGATAATACGGACACTACTGACGAAGATACCGTCACCGATGATACAGATAACACGGACGACGGCGCTGACGAGGTAACTGACGATACCGAAACAGGGCAGACCACTGAGGAAGTGGATACCTCCGACGGCGTTGTTACCAAGCCCGCAAAGGAAGTTACCATTTACAGCTATAAATCCACAGTCTATGCAGGGGATACCTTTAAAATAGGCTGCCGCCTGAAGCCGTCAAATTCGGACGATGTGCTGACCTATTCCAGCTCCGGCAAAAAGGTGGCAACGGTTGATTCCAAGGGAAATGTAACCGCAGTGGCAAAGGGCACGGCGATAATCACAGTAAAGGCATCATCGGGCGTAAAGGACAGATTTGCCCTTACCGTCAAGGCAGCTCCCGTTGAGGAGGATACCTCTTCCGATGATATTATCGAGGATACAGGCGATAACGGTGATAACAGCGGAAGCGACAGCAAAACACCTGCTTCTTCTTCCGATAAAGCTAAGTCCATTGAGCTTAAACACAGCTCCGTGACTATATACGAGGGCGATACATATAAGATAATCTACGAGCTGGCTCCCTCCGACTGCACAGATACTGTTTCATTCCGCTCGCTCAATAAGGCAGTGGCTTCCGTAAGCAGTGACGGAGTTGTTACTGCCAGAGGAGCAGGTAACACAAGGATCGTCTGCAAAACAGGCAGCGGAAAAAGCATAAAGCTCAACGTCAATGTTGTTTCAGTTATAAGCCAGGAAGAGCAGGATAAGTCATATGAGGAAAAGATAACCAAGGAATATGACGCAAACGGCGATCTTGTTCCTTCAATGGTAAAATTTGCCGAGGAATCCGCAGGCGTTCAGGTAGGTCAGAAAGTCCTGCTTGATGCAAGGATATATCCCGCAGGCGCAAAATATACGTACACCATCGAGTCGGATAATCCTTCTGTGGTAAAGGTCAATCGCAAGGGCGAGATAACAGGCATCAAGGAAGGCAACGCTGTCATCACACTTTCCACCGACAACGGCAAGACAGACAGCGTGTATGTCACCGTTTACGGCAGCAGGATAGCAGGAATTGACGTTTCCAAGTGGAACGGAGATATAAACTGGAAGCGTGTCAAGAGCAGCGGCAAGGCTCAGTTTGCAATGATAAGAGCCTCCTACGGCTATGAGGACACCGACCCAATGCTTGCAAAGAATGTGGCAGGCTGCGAAAAGTATGATATTCCCTACGGATTTTATCATTATATGTATGCACGCAACGTTTCCGAGGCAAGAAAGGAAGCTGCATATTTCCTGAATGCCATCAGCGACTATTCGCCCGAATATCCCGTGGTGCTGGATATTGAGGAAGATTTCTACAAGTCAATGCCAAGGCGTGATGTTACCGATATCGTCACCACGTTTATGGAAGCGCTTGAAAATTCCGGCTATTACGCAATGATATACAGCTATGCCAAGTTCTTTGACGATAATCTTATAATGGATAAGATAGAAAAGTACGATATCTGGGTTGCCTGCTGGGGCGATGAAGTAAAGCTTGCTGAAAACTACAGCTACCACTACGGAATGTGGCAGTACAGCGAGGTCGGCAGGATATCGGGAATAGATGAATATGTTGATCTCAACTACTCATTCAAGAATTATCGTGACACTATAAGAAAGTACGGACTTAATAATCTGAAAAGATAACGATACAGCAAATCTCCTCTGCTTTTGTCAGGGGAGATTTTTTATAGAAATTGTTATCAGTATAAAACAAAAAGTCCTTACAGAAAACTGTAAGGACTTCATGGTCGGAGTGACGGGACTTGAATGCAAAGTAAAACTTTTAAGTGTTTTTATTTGGTTGTTGAAATGGCGATTTTACGCCATTTTTTTGATATGGGGGTTTAGCTGGTTGGAGATTGTTTGAGAGTGTTTCAGTTGGTTTGACCGGAAATTTGACCGGGATTTGACCAGGAAAAGGGTTAATGTATTTTATATGGGCAATTTGATTTTATAGACTGCTCCATAGAGTAATCAAACTTATAATGATTCATTATTTGATATATATCACTTTGAGTTAGTTTGCAGTTAGGTCCAATAATTATGTTATCAATTATATTCTTTTTATATTTTTCAAATAATAGGTCAAGATAAGATATTATGTTATTACTTGAGCTTCTAAATTGAATTCCCATTGGAAAAATAGTATGACTATTGTCGCAATCTTCGAAATTAAAATAATTACCCCAATCATCGTAGTCTTTTTTTAATTCATCATAAAATAATAATCGCCATTCTTTTTCAGCTTTGAAACTTTTATTTTTTATAAAAACAGATTTGGAAAATAAGGAATCATTTAATATAGCATGTAATCCATAATTAAAGTCTAAATTCATATAATCAAATAAAGTGTCAGTTTCATTTATAATTGCATAAAGAATATGGTTAAAATAATTTTGAGCATATTCGTTAATTAAATCATTTTGTATATTATCTTTTTCAGAAGTGTAGTGAACTTTGTTTATTATTAATTGTTCTTTATAGTCATTGCAAATTTTTTGAAGTGAAGCAAGGTTGAACCCAATTGCAACTCCATTTCCATGATCAGCATATTCTATCCATTGGTTTAATAAATCTTTTTCCTCTGAAAAACAAGCGGCATACACCAATATATTGTTATATGTTATTAAGTTTTGGAATATGTTTTTTATGACATATTTTACGGCTGATTTTGAATCCATGCAATAAATGAATGATTCATATTTGTCTAAATCACTTTCTTCACATATTTTCAGTGTTGCATTTTCAATTGAATTGAGCAATGATTTTAATTCCAAATAATCGTTAGATTTGTTAACATCTGACAGCCTTATTGTTTTGTTTTTAACTATATTTAAGAAAGTATCTAAACTGCAATAATGATATACTGTTTTAGGTGTATTTTTATGCATAATATTGAACTCCATTTTCGCATTAATTTTATTTTATATTTTTTGATCTGATTTCATTTGAAGTTCGTATAAAATTTTACCCAACATTTCTGTCAATATGTTTTCAAATTCTCTTGTATTATCCTCATAGCCTGAATGATAATGAGCAAACTCATGAATAAGTATTCCTAAAAAGGTATGTAATGAAGATAGAACTTTCCTTTTTATTATAATATTTTTCCCGTCACGAATGCCCATTGTTTCTCTACCATATGAATCCATACAAATGGTTTCAGAGATTGCTATATCGGCATCATATTTATAATTATATTTCTTTAAAAAATTAATAAGAAACTCTTTTTTGTCAAAAACAATTTTTTCTTCCAAAGTTAAATCATCATATGCAATAAATTTGTATTCAAAACTATTAATATAATCAGATACAATATCTTCAAACACTGTTACTGAATCATTGATTTTTGAAAAAACATTATCAGTAACCATTATTAATTTTTTTCCACTCTCCTCTAACAATTCTATTTGTTGATTTGTCAAATTGCTACGAGTTTCTGGGGTCATAAATACTACATTATTATTTGTATTTAATGTTCTTGCAGCATAGGCAGCTACATCTACCCATGTTGATTCATCACAGTTTGTTCCGCGCATTACATTTTTTAAGTCTTCCACTAATGGCAAAAGTACCTTATCAGATTTACATTGCTGTAAAATATTTTTTATTGTGTCAGAATATGCTGAACGTCCTACGTTGCTTCTTTCTCTATTTAATGCTTTTTTTATTTGTGCATTAATATTTGTTATATTATAACTAAATAAGAAATTGCTTTCAGTTGCAACTTTAACGCCATTAATATATATAGATGATTCAGCCTCGCTTTTATATACTTCACCGTATCTGGTCTTTTCTAACAAGTCTGCATTTTTATTAAAGTATAAAAACATAGATTTAGCTTTTTCAACATCTTCATCAGAAATGCCGGAAATTATAAAATCTGTTCCTTGCATATTAGTGTTTTGTGGATTGCCAAAAGCAGCATGAAGTGTCTCCAAATCAAAGCCGGATTTATAAGCCATAACTAAAGTGATATGAGCATATTTTGATTCGATTTTTACGTTAATATTTTTTCGATAAAAAACAGCAAGAGCATCTTTTAATCCTACTCCAAATTTTCCAATAAGGTATGGAGAAGACATTTTTTCTTGGTTTTCGTTTTGTGTAAAGTGAATATATTGCAGTCCACGTCCGTAATCACGTATATGCCATTCGTTATTTTCTTTATATACTTTTATAGACGGAGAATTTGTTAAAATCTGTTCATCTAATGCATTTGCTATTATTTCACGAAGTGCGTGTTCTGGACCCCAATGCTCTAAAACTTGTTCTATGTTTAAGTCAAATAACGCTTCCATAAATATACCTCTCTTGAACTATTGTAATGTTTAAAACATATACTTGTTTGTTGAGCCATTTATGAATTTGCCCATATAAAGAAAATTTTAGACATTTTTTGTGTAAATTTATTTTTAGTATAACACATTTATATCAAAAATTCAATATGCAACTATAATAATTTTGAAGTTTTTCCCAAGGTAGTATCAATTCATAGGGATTTAGTGATTTTGTTAAAATGCGGCGCAGCCGCCCACTTAGCTTTGATTCCGTCAAAGCTAACCCCTTAGTACTTTTGACAAGGCACAAGACCTCATCAAAAGAACACGGGGCTCTCCGAGAGGAGTTTAGCAAGTGAGCTTCGTTCACTTTTCTGCGAGACAGCGAGCATCTGTTCCCTCTGCACTCACTGTTAACGGAAAAAGAAAAAGCTGTTGAAAAACTCAACAGCTTTTTATGGTCGGATTATGGTCGGAGTGACGGGACTTGAACCCACGGCCTCTACCACCCCAAGGTAGCGCTCTAGCCAAACTGAGCTACACCCCGACATTTTAAAGGGGATAAACAAGTAAGAAGAATAAAAAGACTTGTTTGCAACATTATATTGAAACAAGTCTTTTTATCTGGTCGGAGTGACGGGACTTGAACCCACGGCCTCTACCACCCCAAGGTAGCGCTCTAGCCAAACTGAGCTACACCCCGACAAAACAGAAGTTACTCTTGTTTTACTTGTTATCGTTTCTGACGACTTTTATATTATATCATAACGGAATACGTTTGTCAAGCTTTTTTTGAAATTTTCCCTTTTAAGGCTTATTTGCCGGAAAATGGTTTAAATGCGTGATTTTTGGCAGCTATGCCTTAGACGTCACACTTTATTTACAAAATTATCCGCAGTATGATTAAGCATACTGCGGATAAAATCTTATGCGTTGTTCTTGATGTTAACGTCCAGCTTGGAGTAGGGGATCTCAATGCCGTTCTTGTCAAAGGCAGTCTTGACGTTCTCAATCATATCATGATAAACTGTCCAGTAATCGGAGGTCTTTGTCCATACTCTCATGGTGATATCCACCGAGCTTGCGCCAAGGTTCGATACTCTTGCGAAAGGTGCAAATGCGCCCGCTTCCTTTACTGTCAGGGGGTGAGCGCTGATAACGCCGTTGATGATGTCAATAGCCTTGCGGAAATCCTGCTCGTAGGAAACGCTGAATACCAGATCAACACGGCGCTTGTCCTCACGGCTGAAATTGGTGATAGTACCGCTGGAAACCATGCCGTTCGGGATATATACTATTTTATTGTCAAGAGTAACAAGCTTTGTTGAAAGGATCCTGATGTCGTCAACAACCCCCTCTATGCCGTTTGTGATAACGTAGTCACCCTTGCAGAACGGCTTTGTGAAAAGAATGATGAAGCCTCCTGCAATGTTTGAAAGGCTGTTCTGGAGAGCAAGACCGATTGCAACGCCTGCCGCACCTATTACCGTGATGATAGATGTCATGGGTATTCCCAGAACGGAAAGGGCGATTACAATGACAAATGCCGACAGTATGATGTTTGTAAGGGATTTGAGGAAGCCCTGTGCAGTCTCATCAATGTGAGACCTGCCCATGCACCTGTCAACGAATTTCATAATGAGCTTTGTTATGAATTTTCCCACCAGGAAGATCACTACTGCGATTATAACTGTGGGAAGGTAGGCGATTATTGACTCGCCGAATTTTTTGAGCATATCGCCTGTAACGCTGCCCTTGGCAACTGCGTCCATAACGACCTCTGCCTCGCTGACTATCTCGGGAGCTGTGGTCTCGGCGACTGTCTCAGCAACCTCGGTGATAGCTTCTGTTACTGCTGTTTCTTCCAAAATATCATATCCTTTCGTGAGTGGGTTATTATTATAATTATAATATTATCCGCCTGTCATTTGATGTATTTTGTTTTGCATATAAGTTAATATCTGATTTAATTTGCATAATAATTATCGCAATAAAGTGATATCACAGCATTGCAGAAAAATCTGAAATAAAATTTGTTATAATGTAAAATAATATATTAAATTTGAAAAGATGCTTGAATTTCCTTATAAACTATATTATAATAGGTGTAAATATGATTCCATAACTGGGGTTTATGAAAGGAAGTTCATTTAGTATGAAATTAAAGAAGTTAATATCTGTAGCAGCTGCAGCAGTTCTCTCCGCTGCAATGTTCACAGGCTGCGGAAGCAAGGCTCCCGAAAATACCGTTTTCTCCATTGATGACCTTAACGGCAAGAAGATAGGCGTTCAGCTTGGTACAGTTGGCGATACCTATGCTTCCGATGTTGAGGGCGCTACCGTTGAGCGTTACAACAAGGGCGCTGATGCAGTTCAGGCTCTTAAGCAGGGCAAGATCGACGCAGTTATCATTGACCTCCAGCCCGCTACCGTATTTGTAAGCCAGAACAGCGATTCCCTTACTATTCTTGATGACAAGTATCCCGATGAGAACTACGCTATCGCTATCAAGAAGGATAACGACGAGCTTACCCAGCAGATAAATGACGCTCTTGCACAGCTCGAGTCTAACGGTACTCTTGAGCAGATCAAGTCCAACTGGATCGGCGACGAGGCAGGTCAGCACCCCTACACCTCTCCCGAGGGCATTCAGTATGACGGCACTATCGTAATGGCAACCAACGCCGAGTTCCCTCCTTACGAGAGCATGAGCGGCGAGGACGTTGTAGGCTTTGACGCTGATATGATGAAGGCTGTCTGCGATATTCTCGGCAAGGACCTTAAGATCGACAACATGGAGTTCGATTCCATCATTGCCGCTGTTCAGACAGGCAAGGCTGACGTTGGCGTTGCAGGTATGACCGTTACCGAGGACAGACTTGAAAACGTAAACTTCTCTGATCCCTATACTACAGCAACACAGGTAATTATTGTAAGAAAGTAAACCATTTAAATTTTGCGGCTGTCAGCAGTCTTGCGGGCAGCCGCATTCAGTTTGGAAGTGATGCTATTTATGATTCAGGATATTATAACGATGATTCAGGATTTTATAACGAATTTTGCTGATAAGTTCTATAAGACCTTTATCGTGGACGACCGCTGGAAATACCTTACAAACGGCCTTAAAAACACGATAGTTATTACGCTTTTTGCCGTAATGCTGGGCATCGTTCTGGGATTTCTCATTGCAATAGTCCGTTCCACCCACGACAAGACAGGAAAGCTCAAATTCCTGAATGTTCTGGCAAAGATATACCTTACAGTCATCAGAGGTACGCCTGTTGTAGTTCAGCTGCTTATAATTTACTTTGTTATTTTCGCATCGGTTTCCGTTGATAAGATATTTGCGGCGGTGCTGGCGTTCGGTCTGAACTCTGCTGCATATGTTGCCGAGATAGTCCGTTCGGGCATAATGTCCGTTGATAACGGTCAGTTTGAGGCAGGCTCAAGCCTTGGCCTCAACTATGCTCAGACAATGATGTACATTATTATCCCGCAGGCGTTCAAGAATGTTCTGCCCTCTCTTGCAAACGAGTGCATCGTTTTGCTGAAAGAGACTTCTGTTGCAGGATATATTGCCGTGCAGGATCTTACCAAGGGCGGCGATACTATCCGTTCCGCAACATATGAGCCGTTTATGCCCCTTATTGCCGTAGCGATCATCTATCTTGTGATCGTTATGGTGCTTACTCACTTTGTTACAAAGCTCGAAAGGAGGCTGGCGGCTAATGATAAGCGTTGAAAATCTCTGTAAATCCTTTGGTGATCTGGAAATACTCAAAGGCATCACCGAGAACATCGAAAAGGGCGAGAAGGTCGTTATCATAGGCCCCTCAGGCTCAGGAAAAAGTACATTTCTGCGCTGCCTCAATCTTCTTGAAAAGCCCACTTCCGGCAGTATCATTTTCGAGGGAACGGACATCACCCATTCAAGCGAAAAAGAGCTTAATCTCATGCGCCAGAAGATGGGAATGGTGTTCCAGCACTTCAACCTGTTTGCTAACCTGAGTATAATAAATAACATCACTCTTGCTCCCGTAAAGCTGAAGCTCATGACCAAGGAAGAGGCAGAGGCTAAGGCAGAGGAGCTGCTGAAAAAAGTAGGACTTCTTGATAAGGCTTATAATTATCCCTCGCAGCTTTCTGGCGGTCAGAAGCAGAGAATCGCCATTGCCCGTTCACTGGCAATGAATCCCGATGTAATGCTTTTTGATGAGCCTACATCAGCCCTTGACCCCGAAATGGTTGGCGAAGTCCTGAACATCATGACCGAGCTTGCCGATGACGGCATGACCATGGTCGTGGTAACTCACGAAATGGGCTTTGCCCGTGAGGTTGCATCAAGGGTAATGTTCATGGCTGACGGCGTTATCATGGAGCAGAATCCTCCCAAGGAGTTCTTTGAAAACCCGCATAACCCCAGACTGAAAGAATTTCTCTCAAAGGTGCTTTGATGATGGAAAGCAGGATAGTTATGGGGCTGGAAAATGCTCCCGAAGCAAAGCTTATCCGACAGACTGTGTTTGTTGATGAGCAGGGTTTCAAAAACGAGTTTGATGATACGGACAATAAAGCCTACCACGGCATTCTCACAGATAACGGAGAGCCTGTGTCAACGGGTCGGCTCTTTACCGAAAACGGCGATTATCATATCGGCAGGATAGCCGTT
>ULXU01043448.1_pt1 | contig 24527 bp, 17 predicted proteins | sample 1961521 | NCBI WGS metagenome assembly ULXU01 (sample SAMEA4835845, study PRJEB28245) | human gut metagenome | biome: gut microbiome; material: fecal sample | place: Denmark | collected 2008
TGCAGCAAGCACATCCGACATGAACATTATGCTGGAGACGCCGGTAGAGTCTCTTGACCCCCAGCAGGCAACTGACGGCACTTCTTTCGAGGTAATTGCTGATTACACAGACGGTCTGATGCAGATGGATGCAGACGGAAAGGCAGTTCCCGCAATCGCAGAGAGCTATGATCTGTCTGATGACGGTCTGACCTATACCTTCCACTTACGTGAGGATGCTGTATGGAGCAACGGAACTCCCGTTACCGCAGCAGATTTCGTATTCGCATGGCAGAGAGCAGTGGATCCTTCCGTTGCTTCCGAGTATTCTTATATGCTGAGTGATATCGGCCAGGTAAAAAATGCAGCCGAGATCATCTCCGGTGATATGGACAAGAGCGAACTGGGTGTTACCGCAGTAGACGAGCATACCTTGCAGGTAGAGCTGAATGTTCCTGTCAGCTATTTCCTGTCTCTGATGTATTTCCCTACCTTCTATCCTGTAAATGAAGAATTTTTTAACAGCTGCGGCGATACCTATGGCACCAGCGCAGATACCGTTCTTTCCAACGGTGCCTTCGTTCTGGATTCCTATGAGCCTGCAGCAACCGCTTTCCATCTGACCAAGAATGCAGATTATTATGATGCAGACAAGGTACAGCTGGCAGGACTTAATTATCAGGTCATCCAGGATTCCCAGCAGGCTCTGATGAGCTATCAGACCGGAGCGCTGGATACCACGCTGGTAAACGGTGAGCAGGTAGATCAGGTAAAGGATGATCCTGAATTCCAGGCAATCGGTGCCGGATATCTCTGGTATGTAAGCCCTAACATTGCAGGTGTTCCCGAACTGGCTAACCTGAATATCCGTCTGGCTATGACCTTTGCGATTGACCGTGAAGCGATCACCACTGATGTCCTGAAGGATGGTTCTGCAGCCACCTTTACTGCAGTTCCCATGGAGTTTGCAGCAGGTCCCGATGGTTCCGATTTCTCCGCAGATCAGACCAGATTCTCTGATGTCTGCGCATATGACACTGCCAAGGCTGCAGAGTACTGGGCAAAGGGTCTGGAGGAGTTAGGTATCACCGAGCTGTCTCTGGACATGGTAGTGGATGCAGATGACGCACCTCAGAAGGTTGCACAGGTTCTGAAGGAGCAGTGGGAGACTACATTGCCCGGCCTGACCGTTAACCTGACTGTTGAGCCCAAGAAACAGCGTGTACAGGATATGCAGGACGGCAACTATCAGTTAGGTCTGACCCGTTGGGGACCTGACTATGCAGATCCTATGACTTACTTAGGCATGTGGATCACCGACAACAGCAACAACTACGGACTCTGGAGCAATGCAGAATACGATGCAATTATCGCAGAGTGCACCACCGGCGATCTGTGCACCGATGCAGAAGGCAGATGGGCAAGACTGTATGATGCAGAGCAGCTGGTAATGAATGATGCAGTGATCTTCCCTCTGTATACACAGTGTAATGCAGAGATGATGTCTTCCAAGGTAACCGGCGTTGAGTTCCATCCTGTTGCATTGAACCGTGTATACAAGAATGCGGTCAAGGCTGAGTAATCTTTAAAATAGAAAGTAATGATCGAGCTCTCCTTAAGAATAAGAAAATCTGTTTCAGCATTCTGCGGCAGTTTTCTTATTCGCAGGGCGGGCTCCCATCATTATAAAAGATGTTGGTTTCTTAATCACATAAATGCAGTCAGCATGATTTGACTGCATTTATGTGGTTCTGAAAAGATACAAAAAGTCGCAGGGAATAAGGGACCACAAAAAAAGATCCTTGAGAGAGGAAGCAAGGAGGCAGAAGTGAAAAAATATATCGGAAAACGTATTATTACATCTATCTTTACACTTTTGGCGATTTTGCTGGTTTTGTTTATCTTGATGCAGCTGATGCCCGGATCGCCGTTCAACGATGAGAAACTGAACGCAGATCAGAGAGCAGCTCTCTATAACAAGTATGGATTGGACCAGCCGATTGTCGTACAATTTTTCAAGTATGTGGGAAATATGCTGAGAGGAGATCTGGGTGTCAGCTATAATATCTCCAAAAATACACCCATATCCCAGCTGATCCAGACAAGACTTCCCATATCCATCCGGATCGGCGGCTGTGCCGTACTGATCGGTGCGGTGGCAGGACTCCTGCTGGGACTGGTGGCAGCGCTGAAGCATGATACCATCATAGACTCCCTGGCGACCATCATCTCCGTTATCGGCGTTTCGGTACCATCCTATGTGTTTGCGCTGGCGCTGAGTTATCAGTTCGGATTCAAACTCAGATGGTTCCCAATGTTGTTTTCGCAGCAGGATATCTTCGGATCCAGTGTTTTGCCAAGTATTTCGCTATCTATGTTTACCATGGCATCCATTGCCCGGTTTACCAGAAGTGAGATGTTGGAAGTACTGGGCAGTGATTATATGTTACTGGCAGAGAGCAAGGGCGTCTCCGGAGGCGCACTGATCTTCCGCCATGCACTGCGGAATGCCCTGATTCCCATTATTACCGTGCTGGCACCGTTGATCGTAGACCTCATGACCGGATCTCTGGTGGTAGAGAAGATCTTCGCCATTCCCGGTGTCGGAAGCCTGTTAGTTACCGCAATTCAGTCCAATGACTATAATGTGGTCATTTCCCTGAGTTTCATTTATTCCGCAATGTATATTGCGATCATGCTGGTGGTGGATATTCTCTATGGCATTATTGATCCCAGAATCCGACTGGCTAAGAAGGAAGGGTAAGGTGTAGATATGACAAGTAAAGCAATAATTGCAGAAGCGGCCGCACCTTATATGCCTGTAGATGCGGATTTCAGATTAAAAAACAGTGATGCTATCACCATTGATGAAAACTTTGCAGCACAGAGCTTCTGGAAGGATGTATTTATTCGTTTCTTCCGCAAGGCAAGTGCCGTCATAGGGCTGGTTCTGATCATCCTGATCACTGTCTTGGCTGTGATCGGACCGAATATGAATGAATATACCTATTCCGGGCAGGAGCTGAGCCAGAAAAATCTGGCACCCAGGATCCTTGCGCTGGAAAAATTCGGTATTTTCGATGGCAGTGAAAAAATGAGTACTACCACAGGCACCAAGACGGTGAACAATTACGCGGACAAGGGACTGACAGATGTGGAGTACTGGTTCGGCAGTGACAATTTCGGACGTGACATCTGGACACGTACCTGGTCCGGAGCGAGAGTATCCCTGATCATTGCGGTGGCAGCCGCCATCATTGACATGGTGATCGGCATGAGCTATGGACTGATCTCCGGATATTTCGGAGGCAAAGTCGATATGGTCATGCAGCGATTCCTGGAGATCGCCAACGGTATTCCAAGACTGGTGATCGTGACATTACTATTACTGGTATTACAGCCCGGAATGCTTACCATCATTTTTGCGCTGATGTTAACCGAATGGGTTGGCATGAGCCGGATCGCCCGTGCGGAGATGTTGAAATTAAAAGAGCAGGAATTCGTACTGGCTTCCAGAACCTTGGGTGCCGGCAGCTTCTTCATTATTTTTAAGGAAGTGCTTCCCAATATCATCGGACCCATCATTACACAGGTGATGTTCTCCATTCCCACTGCTATTTTCACGGAGGCGTTCCTAAGCTTTGTGGGACTGGGAATTCCGGTGCCGCAGTGCTCTCTGGGATCTCTGATTTCAGAAGGTTTTAACAGCTTTACCACACATCCGTACCAGATCGTGCCTCCTATTGTGGTAATGGCACTTCTGATGTTAAGCTTTAACCTGGTGGCGGATGGATTGCGGGAAGCCCTGGATCCTAAGATGAAGGAGATGTAAGTGTGGAAAATACAGCGAAAGAACAAATTCTGAAAATACGGGATCTTGATATTACGTTCCGCACCACGGCAGGACCGGTGCATGCGATCCGCGGTGTCAATATTGATCTCATGAAGGGTGAGACCGTGGCGATCGTAGGAGAGTCCGGTTCCGGTAAATCCGTAACCATGAAAGCTGCCATGGGCATTCTGGCATCCAATGCTACAGTGACCGGCGGAACCATCGAGTTTTCCTATCATCATGCGGATGGCTCACCCGAGACCATTGATATTCTGCAAAAGGATAAAAAATGGATCCGCAGACATATCAATGGCAAACGGATCGCCATGGTATTCCAGGATCCCATGACCAGCCTGGATCCTACCATGACCATCGGAAAGCAGATCATGGAAGGCATGATCTGGCATTTTAAAACACCGAAGAAGGAAGCCTGGAACAAAGCGGTAGAGCTTTTGAAAGAAGTAGGAATTGAGGATGCGGAGAAACGCATGAAGAACTACCCCCATCAGTTGTCCGGTGGTATGCGGCAGCGTGTGGTCATTGCCATAGCACTGGCCTGCAATCCGGATCTGCTGATCTGCGATGAGCCTACGACAGCATTGGATGTAACGATTCAGGCAAAAATCATTGAATTGATCCGCAGAGTACAGAAGGAGAGAGGAATCTCCGTCATCTATATCACTCACGATCTTGGTGTGGTGGCAAAAGTAGCTGACTACGTCAATGTAATGTATGCCGGTAAAATCGTGGAAAAGGGTACGATCAACGAGGTATTCTATGACCCGAAGCATCCGTATACCTGGGGACTTTTATCTGCTATGCCGGATCTGGATACCGCAGACGAACGCCTGTATACGATTCCGGGATCCCCGCCGAACCTGCTGCATGAGAAGGAGGGAGATGCGTTTGCACCCCGTAACCGTTATGCGCTGGAAGTGGATGACAAGGTGGAACCGCCTATGTTCAAGATCACAGAGACCCATTATGCAGCTACCTGGCTGTTAGACCCCAGAGCACCTAAGGTGGAGATGCCGAAGGAACTGAAAGAACGCCTGGAGAGAATGAAGAAGGAGGCAGCACAGTATGAAGGAAAATAATGCAGCTCCGCTTCTGAAAGTAGAGGGTTTAAAACAATATTTCCGTGTCAGCGGCAGTTACACGGTACATGCCGTGGAGGATGTATCCTTTGAAATCTATCCCGGAGAGACTTACGGTCTGGTCGGAGAGTCCGGTTCCGGTAAATCCACCATTGGCAGAAGCATCATCCGTCTGTATGATCCTACAGCCGGTGAAATCCTGTTTAACGGCAGAGACATCAGCGGCAGACTCAGCAGAGAAGACAACCGGATGCTGCGGACACAGATGCAGATGATCTTTCAGGATCCTATGGCATCCCTGAATCCCCGTAAAAAGATCGGAGATATCATCGGTGAGGGACTCGACATTCACCATAGCTATCAGACCAATGCAGAGCGTGAGGAGAAGATCAAAGCGATCCTGCAGAAAGTGGGACTGGCACCTGAGCATGCCACGAGATATCCCCATCAGTTTTCTGGCGGTCAGAGACAGCGTGTCGGCATTGCCAGAGCACTGATCATGAATCCGAAGCTGATCATTGCAGATGAATGCATCTCCGCACTGGATGTATCGATTCAGGCGCAGGTCGTTAATCTGATGAAAGATATACAGCAGGAGACCGGTACAGCATATCTGTTTATTGCCCATGACCTGTCGATGGTAAAGTATATTTCCGACAGGATCGGTGTGCTGCATCTGGGACATCTCCTGGAGACCGGTACCACGGAAGAGATATTTGAAAACCCGATGCACCCGTATACCAAGAGCCTGCTGTCGGCAATTCCGGCACCGAATCCTATTGTGGAAAAACAGCGTACTGCGCTGAACTATGATTACAAGACCTCCGGCATTGATTACAATAAAGGCACGTATCATCTGGTGTCCGGAAGTCATTATGTAAAATGTACGGATGAAGAGTTCTCAACCTGGAAAGGGACCATTTCTTAATGGTTCCTTTTTTTGCGATATTATGGTATGATGTAATTGCTCGGCACCATGGAATATTGCACAATGCCCGTCGCAATTCCGTACCCATGGGATGGCCTGAAGAGACAAAAAAGACAAAATACAGGAGAGCTTTTATTGTGAAAAAGTGTAAAAGCATAAAAATACTACAGTGGCTGGTTTGTGCCATCCTTTTGGTGTATCTGGCAATCTTTGGATATATGAATTTATGTAAGTACGCACAGCATGTGGATTCGGATATCGCAGCGGAAGCATTGCTGGCCCGTGAGATCTGGCAGGAGAAAAATCTGACACCGGATGACTGGATCGCAAGTACGGAGAGATATGCCGTGGGCATGCCGACCATAGCGGCACTGTTTTACGGCATGACAGGAAGTATGCAGACGGCAGTAGGGCTGGCGTGTATTCTTTTGGGAAGCCTTTTTTTGCTAGCATTTTATTATTTCCTTCGAAAGCTATCCATCGGGCGACCGGCGGCAGTAACGGCACTACTGGTCTTATGTGCATTACCCATTAACGGCTGGCGGAATGAGGATCAGATGGTGCCTTTTGTCACCTTATTGCTGTTTCTTTTTGCAGATTATTATGTACTCCACAGCATCTATCTGTTTTTTAGTTTTCTTTTTTATTTACAGTTAAGAGAGCAAAAAGCGGTTACACGAAAAACTATCGTAGCATGGGGCATCCTTTTTGTGGCGGGAATTCTGTTGAATCTGGGCGGACAGCGCTGTCTGCAGGTGGTGATACTGCCGTTTCTGGTGATGGAGGTTCTATTCCTGTTCCTGGAATCGAAGCATTTTTCCGAAAAACTTCCGAAGGAGCGTTTCCTGGCAACCGGATTTGTGGGAAGCCTGATTTTAAGCTTTGTGATCTCCAGTCTGAAAGGATTCCGTGCCAGCTATATCGTGTATCTGGAGTCACCTCATGCAGTTGTGGAAAGGCTGCTTGTGACGGTTCCGGCAGCAATTCTGGAGAATTTCGGACTGAATGGTGATGCAAGGGTAGGCAATTTTTCCTCCATTATGCAGATGCTTGTCTGGGCATTTCTGATCTTGCTGGGCTATGGTATTTATTATGTAATCAAGAACAAGGAAGAAGTAACGGATGGACAGCGGATGGCACTCAGCTATCTGGGAATCTCCGTTGGAGTAACGGCTTTTATTATCAGCTTCACTACTGCGGAGGCTGCACATTATTATTTCTTTATGTCATGGTTTGCAGCGGCACTGATCGTTGCGTTACTGGTGGAGCATCTTGCGAAAGACAATCCGTTTTTCACAGGGCTGATTCTGACAGCGGTGTGCCTGTTTGCATTGCTGAATCTGAAATATACCTATTATGACGCAGTAACGACAGAGGATAATCTGAAGGAATATCAGGAAGTGGCCGATTTTCTTGAGGAGGAAGGCATCGAATACGGTTATGCGGAATTCTGGGATGCCGAGAGGATCTGCCTGATCACGGACGGTGCGGTCACCATGGGACATTCATATAATATGGCGGATCTGGCTGGTTACTGGTGGCTTACCAGTACGAAATGGTATCCTCCTGCGCTGCCCACGGACATGCGGACCGCATATGTGGTCAGGACAGAAAAACGGGAGGCCTTCGAGGCACAGTTTGCAGGACGGGAGGCACCTGCTCTGAAATATGAAAACGAGAGGCTGGCAGTATATATCGGCAATAAGAACTACGTGGATCTGTAATCCTCGGGGATTTGATACAGAAAGAGAAAGTGCTAGAAAGGGATACGACCGAGATGACCATACAAGGACTTCCGAAAGAAGAAAACAAAGAGTCGATATATCATCTGATGCTGGGCGTACTGTTAGTGTTTGAGTTGTCGATCATGCTGATTCTCAGCTACTGGGCCTGCAGATATTCCTATTATGAATCGGTGGATCATAATGTTTTGGTAAAGGATGCAGGCTGGAAGCATATTCTCCTTTTTCTGATGGCATCACTGGCGACAGTGGGAATCGACAGGATTTTGCAGAAATCAGATAAAATGGCGCAGGAAAAAATCTGTGTGGCTGCGTTGATTATTACCTGCACCATCGCATTTTTCCTCGGAACATTTTATGTGTTAAAGAATCCGTATTATCCGGTAGGTGACCAGATCAGCACTACAGCGTTTTCGGCATATTGCCGGGAAGGCAATTTTATTATGCTGTGTAATGGCGGATATATCGGGATGCACCAGCACCAGAAGGGTCTGGGGGCACTGTATGAAATCGTATTTGCCATCTTTGGTAATTTTAATTATACACCGGCAAAGATCCTGCATGTTTTCTGGTGGATGCTGACGATCTGTGCAGGGTATCAGTTCCTGAAACTGACAATGGACAGAGCAGTTTTCAGGCTGGAATATTGTGTCCTGCTGCTGGGATGTATTCCGTATCTGATTTTCCTGCCTTATATATACGGAGATGTTTTAAGTATCAGCTTTTGTATGGTTCTGTTCTGGGCAGCGGCGGCATATGAACGTTATGCACAGAAACGCTATCTGGCATTGGCAGCTTTTGTAGCAGCTATTTCGATCCTGGCACGGAAGAATACGCTGATCGTACTGGTGGCAGTGGGGATTTATGCAGTCCTGTTATGCCTGAAAAAAAAGAAAGTACAGTGTCTGCTGATAGGACTGACGGCGATACTGGCAGCAGTATTATCCGTGAAGGCCGTGGATGTCATGTATGAATACCGCTCCGGCTATCCGAGTGGAATCGGTATCCCCAGCATTTTGTATGTGGCTATGGGATTACAGGATACAGATGGAGAGGCCGGTATCTATAACAGATATCATCAGGCGACATTTGCCGAGAATGACTTTCAGCAGGAGCCGGCAGCACAGCAGGGCAAAGAATATATCAAAGAAAGACTCGGAGAGTTTGCGGAAAATCCCGGTATGGCATTCGACTTTTTTAAGAGAAAACTGGAAGGTCAATGGATCGTTCCGTTATTTGAAAGCTTAAGATCCACGGATAGCTTCGCAGATGACCGGGAACTGCCGTCCTATATTGCCGATCTTTATTATGGAAAGCTGCATGATGTGGCATGGAAATTGGCAAATTATTACCAGAGTATCATGTATTTCGCCGGATTGGCATTCACCATCAGTGCAGGTGTGGTGTGGTGGAAGAAAAAGGAAACACCGGTCAGCGTATGGCTGCCCATGATCGCCATGGTAGGCGGATTCCTGTTCAGCATCATCTGGGAAGCACAGGCCAGATATGTGTTCCCTTATTACATATTCCTGGCATTGTATGTTCCGGAGGGACTCTATGTGACAGGAAGTAATATTTTGAAACTGAAAAAGCTTCGTAAGAAGAACGATGAAAAGAAAGAGGAAAAGAAAACAAAGTTACGTAGGATCGCTTAAAGCTTTTCTTGCAGCTTTCTCCTGCTTATTGCGGATGCGGAGCTCCTCAAAAAAGGTTTTCAGCATCTGACTGCATTCCTCGCCGAGAATGCCTCGGGTAACCTTCACTTGATGGTTAAACTGGGGCATTTCCAGTATATTCAGGATTGAGCCGGCACATCCGGCCTTGGGATTCATGCAGCCCATCACTACTTCGGGAATCCGGGCCTGTACAATGGCACCGGCACACATCTGGCAGGGCTCCAGCGTGACATAGAGGGTGCACTCCTCCAGACGCCAATCGCCGATTACTTTACTGGCTTTATTGATGGCAGTGATTTCCGCATGGGCAAGGGTATTTTTGTCCGTGTTGCGCCGGTTGTAACCGCGGCCGATGATCTTTCCGTCATGTACGATGACGCAGCCGATGGGTACTTCCCCCAGAGCATAGGCTTTTTTTGCCTGCTTCAGGGCTTCCTTCATATATTTTTCTTCGATACTTTTTATCACTGCCATGGTGTCTGTAGCCTTTCTGCGTTTTCCATCTCTCGATTTTCCTGCTCTGGAAAACCTTTTCCAAAAATTCATGCTATATTTCGTAAATGCTGTACATTGACGAAATGCCCGTTAACTTATAGTATAGAGAATATATGAGCAGACGTCAAATGGAACAGGCATGCAGGACGTTGCGGTAACGGAGAGAAGCGGGCGCAGAGTATTGTGACCCGGAACGGGGGATTTATGGTATCGATCAAAGAAGTAGCAAAACACGCCGGGGTGGCAATTTCCACAGTGTCCAAGGTATTAAATGGCTATCCCAATGTCAGTGAAGAAACAAAGAAAAAGGTACAGGATGCCATCAAGGAGTTGAATTATATTCCGAATTCCATCGCTGCGGCGCTGTCTTCCAAACAGTTTGGAAGAATTGCGCTGGTGCTGGATCCCAACAGACAGACCCAGGCCATCGACCAGATCTTCATGCAATATCTGGTGGGAGCGCTAGATAAGGCGAAGGAACTGAATGTAGAAGTAGTGACGATTTTCCCGTCTATGATTGCAGGAATGACGGCAGAGGAGATTACCAGATCCTTTCTGTCCCAGAGTATCTCCGGGGTGGTGATCTATGGTATGTCCAGGGAGGACAAGGTGCTGCAGAAGCTGATCCGGGAGAAGCAGTTCGCCTGTGTCGTAGTGGATGCTCCGATTGTAAATTCCAGAACTACATCCATCAGTATCGATCAGGAACAGGCTCAATATGATGTGGCGAAGAAGACCGTATTGGATGATAACTGTAAGCGGGTTCTCTATATAGCGGGCAGAAGAGACGGTTATGTTACAGATCAGAGATTAAAAGGAATGAAGCGCCTGGTGAAGGACCTGGATTTGACCATGATGGTACGACAGGGAGATTTCAGTGAGCTGACAGCGAGAAATGTGGCATTGAAGTATGCAAAAAATAAGGATGTGGTGGTCTGCGCTTCCGATCTGATGGCCATCGGTGCCATGAATGCCCTGATCGATATGGACATCTTCCGTCCGGTGTGCGGTTTCGACGGTATCACCCTGATGGGATATGTCGGCAAGCAGATGAATACCATACGGCAGGACTTCTACAGCATCTCCAGCAGAGCCGTGGAGGAAGTACACCAGCTGATGAACGGCGGCGAAGGACATCAGGTAGTCATGCCTCATAGTATCGTGAAAATGTACTATAAGGACATTATCTGTTAAGCTATTTTGCACAAAAAAGCGGGAAAATCAAAGAAAGGGTTGCGGAAAACGTTTTCCTATGCTATCCTGTGTATTGTAAGAGAGCAACACAACATGAAATTCTCAAAATGCGAGGGTATAGAGAGCCAGAAATGCAGGAAATACCCGCAAACCAGTTGAGGAGAGGGGATAGGATACCCAAAAGCAAGCATAGTACCCAGAAAAGAAAAAATATGAGGAATGGGTGTGGCACGGTACATTCATTTTGGAAAATAAAGTTATCGTGCAGAATGGAGTTTGAAATGAATTTAGAGCAGAGTTTAAATGAAATCACCGGTAAACTGTATGGAAAAAATATCAGTGCCTGCACTGATGCACAGCTGTACACCGGAGTATTGCAGCTGACCAAAGAGAAGATGGCAGAGACTCCCGTCATTACCGGAGACAAGAAGGTATATTATATTTCCATGGAGTTCCTGATCGGTAAGCTGTTATCCAACAATCTGATCAACTTAGGCATCTATGAAGAACTGAGTGACATTTTAAAGAAAAATGGCAAGAATCTGGCAGATATCGAAGAGGCAGAACCGGAACCTTCTCTGGGTAACGGGGGCTTAGGCAGACTGGCAGCTTGCTTCCTGGATTCCATCGCTACCCTGGGACTTCCCGGAGACGGTATCGGCCTGAATTACCACTTTGGATTGTTCAAGCAGGTATTCAAGGATCATCTGCAGAATGCCGAGAAGAACGACTGGATCCAGAAGGATTCCTGGTTGAACAACACCGGCACAAAATTCGAAGTGGCCTTCGGTGACCGCAAGGTGACTTCCGTACTTTATGACATTGATGTCGTAGGTTATGAGAACGGACTGAACAAGCTGCATTTATTTGATGTCGAGACCGTAGATGAGAGTCTGGTAAAGAAGGGCATCACTTTTGATAAGGAAGCTATTGAGAAGAACCTGACCCTGTTCCTGTATCCCGATGATTCCGATGAGGCAGGTAATCTGCTGCGTATCTATCAGGAATACTTCATGGTATGTAACGGTGCCCAGCTGATTCTGAAGGAAGTAAAGGAAAAAGGCTACGATCTGCATACGCTTCCCGAGCATGTAGCTATCCAGATCAACGATACCCATCCCACCATGGTGATCCCCGAGCTGATCCGTATTCTCACCACAGAGGAAGGTTTCACTATGGATGAAGCTATCGACGTAGTAAGCCGCACCTGTGCGTATACGAACCACACCATTCTGGCAGAAGCGCTGGAGAAATGGCCTCTGGCTTATATCGAGGAAGTAGTGCCCCAGCTGGTTCCCATCATCAAGGAGCTGAGTGACCGTGTGGCAAAGAAATACAAAGATGAAAAGGTACAGATTATCGACAAGGACAAGAGAGTGCACATGGCACATATCGACATCCATTATGGCTACAGTGTCAACGGTGTGGCAGCGATCCATACCGAGATCCTGAAAGAGAGTGAACTGAACCATTTTTATAAGATCTATCCCGAGAAGTTCAACAACAAGACCAACGGTATTACCTTCCGCAGATGGCTGCTGTCCTGCAACCATGAACTGGCTGCTTTCCTGAGCCAGACTATCGGTGACGGCTACAAGAAGGATGCGGATGAATTACAGAAGCTGTTAGAGCATAAGGACGATCAGGCGGTATTGGATGCCATCTACGACATCAAGAAGACCAAGAAGACCGAACTGGTATCCTATATCAAGGAGAAGGAAGGCGTGGAGCTGAATCCCGATTCCATTTTCGATATTCAGGTTAAGCGTCTGCATGAGTATAAGCGTCAGCAGATGAATGCACTGTATATCATTCATAAATATCTGGAAATCAAGGGCGGCAAGAAACCTTCTACTCCACTGACCTTTATCTTCGGTGCAAAGGCTGCACCTGCGTATGTGATCGCTCAGGATATCATTCATCTCCTGCTGGTAATGTCTGATATTATCAATAACGATCCGGAAGTCAGCCCTTACATGAAGCTTGTTATGGTAGAGAACTACAACGTAAGCTATGCCGAGAAGCTGATCCCTGCCTGCGATATCTCCGAGCAGATCTCTCTGGCTTCCAAGGAGGCATCCGGAACCGGTAACATGAAGTTCATGCTGAACGGTGCCGTTACCCTGGGTACCAGTGACGGCGCAAATGTAGAGATCCACGAACTGGTAGGAGATGACAACATCTATATCTTCGGTCAGGACAGCGATACTGTCATCAAACACTATGAGAAGGCAGATTATGTCTCCAAGGACTACTACAAGAAGAGCCCTGTCATCAAGGAGGCTGTAGACTTTATCGTCAGCAAGGAAGTGCTCAAGGTAGGCAAGAAGGAGAACCTGGAGCGCCTGTACAACGAGCTGTTGAACAAAGACTGGTTCATGACCCTGCTTGACTTAGAAGACTACATCAAGGTAAAGGATCAGGCATTTGCTGATTATGAAGATCAGCAGAAGTGGAAGAAGATGATGCTGGTGAACATCGCTAAGGCCGGATTCTTCTCCTCCGACAGAACTATCGCAGAGTACAACAGAGATATCTGGAAATTGAAATAAATATTGGCAAACCGGATGAACTCCCGGAGCAGCAGAAGGCTCTCAGGCAGAGATCGGTCTCCGAGTGCCTTCTACGACTCCGGGAGTTCTGTTTGTATTAAAAACGCCATTTTTTGCTAAAAAAATACAAAAACAGGAGATTTTGTTATTTTGAAGCGATTTGCACCAAAGGAAGCTACTCCGTCTCCGAACGATAATAGTTCCGATACTTTAATGGTGTCATATTCCGGTATTTTTTAAACACCCGTTCAAAATAAGTAATATTTTCATAGCCCAACTGTTCCGCAATGGAAGTGATGCTGTCATTCGTTTCCAAGAGGAGCCGGTGGGCTTTTTTGATACGGTTGACATTCAGATAGTCATTGATGGTGAAACTGGTAACTTCCTTGAAAATACGGCTCAGGTAAAATTTGTTGATATAGAACCGGCCGGCGAGATCCTCCAGAGAGATCCGCTCGGTGCAATGCTCTACGATATAGTGGGCCACTTCGTCGACCTTCTGGTATTTCGGATTTGGATGTTTTGCCGGAGTGGGTACGGCGGGACCGGAAGGCTGCAGGCGAAGCACTGCAATGAAAAATTCCACCAGTTTCGTCATAGCGGACAGAAGATAGCCTGGCTTTTTTTCGATGAGTTCTGAAGCAATGTCCTGCAGCAGGGACTGGATATAGGGGCGCATTTCTTCCGGCAGCGTCAGAATGCTGCCCTGCTCTGTGAAAAAGCTTTGCAGCTGCAGGCCTCCGAAGGATGCCAGAAAAGAAGAAAAAGGCTCCTCCAAGATTCCCAGAACGATTCTGTCATGATGTGGTCCGGCGGAAGCCATACCGGTGCGGTGGACCTGTTCCTTGTCGATAAAGACGAGAGTGCCCGGCGTGACCAGATAGGTCTGCTGGTTGATAAAATAATACCGTTCCCCTTCAATGAGATAATAGATTTCGTATTCTTCGTGGATATGACGGATATCCATGGTATAGTTATAGTCCCGCACCACCCGGTCGATGTGGAAACTATCTACGATCTCGTTGTACAGCCAGTGATCCTGTGGCAGGGCAGGCGCAGCAACGCTGCCTGTGGCATCCGGCACGTTCCGTTCTGTGTCTGGCGCTTTGGAGACGTCCGTGGCATCCGGCGCACCTTGTGTAGTGGATACATTTCTGCTTTTACTCATAACCCAAAGTTTCTCCATTCCTATTTCCGATCACGAAAGATTTCCATCCCTCGAATCTATTCATATATAGCAGATCTGCCTGAATGCAAGCATTCGCAGAACGTAGTTTTGCATGGCTCTCAATAGTTACACAGATTTATTAAATAAAAGTCAATATAGTACGAAAACAGCGAAAAATACACAAATAATAGCAAGATTATTATACATACATCCGCTATAATGTGCAATATAGAGAAGAGGAATCCGGTACTTCCGGGGTGTGGAAAAAAGCATCGGAAAATCCCAAAGAAAAAGAACCAATTCAAAAATCAGTAACAGGAGGATACAAAAATGGAGTATGCAAACGGAAAAGTAAAAGATTTACAGATTGCCTATATCGGAGGGGGCTCCAGAGGATGGGCATGGACCTTTATGACAGATTTGGCCATGGATGAGGAATTGTCCGGAACCATTCGTCTGTATGATATTGATTCGGAAGCGGCAAAACATAATGAGATCATCGGTAACAGACTCTCTGCCAGGGAGGACGTGGTTGGTAAATGGAACTATACCGTTTCCGACAGCCTGCAGTCCGCATTGACCGGCGCAGATTTTATCGTGATCTCTATTCTGCCGGGAACCTTTGACGAAATGGCAGTGGATGTCCACATGCCGGAGCGACTGGGAATCTATCAGTCCGTAGGAGACACTGCAGGACCGGGAGGAACAATGAGAGCACTGCGTACAATCCCCATGTATGTGGAGATCGCACAGGCCATCAAAGCATATGCACCGAAAGCCTGGGTCATCAACTACACCAATCCCATGTCTTTGTGCGTGAAGACATTGTACTACGTTTTTCCGGAGATCAAGGCCTTCGGATGCTGCCATGAAGTGTTCGGTACACAGAAGGTGCTGAAAGGTATTCTGGAAGAAACCATGGGACTTGAGGATGTGAAGCGTGAGGACATTCAGGTCAATGTATTGGGCATCAATCATTTCACATGGTTTGACTATGCTTCCTATAAGGGAATCGATCTGTTCCCCATTTACCGGAAATATACGGAGGAGCATAAGGAAGACGGCTACAAAGAAGCAGATAAAAACTGGGCAAACTCTACGTTCGAGTGTGCACATATTGTAAAATTTGATCTGTTTCGCAAATATGGCCTGATCGCAGCAGCAGGAGACAGACATCTGGTGGAATTTATGCCCGGTGTGGGTGACAGCTACCTGAAGGATCCGGAGACCGTCAAGAGATGGAAATTTGGTCTGACTACTGTGGACTGGAGAAAGAAAGATCTGCAGGAGCGTCTGGCGAAAAGTGCGAGACTGGCAGCGGGAGAGGAAGAGATTGAACTGAAGCCTACCGGTGAGGAAGGTATCCAGCTGATCAAGGCTCTCTGTGGACTGACCCGCAAGATCAGTAACGTCAACATTCCCAATACCGGACATCAGATCGCAAACCTGCCGGAAAGTGCAGTAGTAGAGACTAATGCAGTATTTGAGAGAGATGCCATTCGTCCGTTGTATGCCGGGGAGCTTCCGGAACAGATCAAGGAGCTGGTAGATCCTCATGTGGCAAACCATGAGCGGATTCTGAAAGCAGCTATTTTGTGTGACTTCGATCTGGTGGTGGAAGCATTCCTGGAGGATCCTCAGGTGAAAGGACGTGCGGACAGAGAACAGGTGGAGGAACTGGTAAAGGATATGCTGCGCGGAACGAGCAAATATCTGCCGGAGGGCTGGAAAAAATATCTGTAAAAATAAAATAGAAAAAAGAACCCGGGAGGTGCTGTAGAAGAATGAGACAGCACCTCCTTTTTTAGTTCGCAAATTATCATTTTTAGGAAAGGTTTCGGTGGTCAGAGAATAAAAACGGCATAAAAAGCACAAAATTATTGTGAAAATACACAAAAACAAGCACGCTGTTTTTGCGAAAATATACAAACTTCCAAGTGCATGTAGAAAATGTCTTGCAACCGGTTTGTGAATGTGCTATCTTCTAATTACAGCAACGGAAACGTTACCGGTAACAATACCGAAACCGTTTCCAACAACTCGGCGGGAGAATCACATAACAGGTGACAATTCAGTCAGGAACATATGTGAATGGCATGAACGGAACTGTTAGAAATATGAAGGATCCCGCTTCAATAAAAAAGGAGAGGTAAGATTATGAAGAAGAAACTGGCAAGTGTATTACTTTGTGCAGTCATGGCAGCTTCCATGCTGACCGGTTGCGGAAACTCTGACAATGCAGGAGCAACCACCCCTGCTACCGAAAGCAAGACGGATGCAGCAGCAGCCACCACCACCGAGGCAGCAGAGAAAACCGCAGAAGCAGCAGGCTCTGTATACTATCTGAACTTCAAACCTGAAGTTGATGAAGTATGGCAGAAGCTGGCTAAGGAATATACCGAGGAGACCGGTGTTCCTGTAAAGGTTGTAACCGCAGCAAGCGGTACCTATGAGCAGACCCTGATGTCTGAGATCGCTAACAAGGAAGCACCTACCCTGTTCCAGATCAACGGACCTATCGGTTATCAGAACTGGAAAGACTACTGCGCAGATCTGAAGGATACTGACCTGTACAGCTGGTTAATGGATAAGAGTCTGGCAATCACCGGCGAAGACGGTGGTGTATACGGAATCCCATACGTAGTAGAGGGTTACGGTATCATTTACAACGATGCTATCATGCAGAAGTACTTCGCACTGGATGGCGCTAAGGCAGCAAGCATGGATGAGATCAACAACTTCGCTAAGTTAAAAGAGGTTGTAGAAGATATGCAGGCTAAGAAAGATGAGCTGGGTATTGAAGGCGTATTCGCTTCCACATCCCTGACTCCCGGTGAAGACTGGAGATGGCAGACTCATCTGGCTAACATCCCTGTATACTACGAGTTCAAGGACAAGGGTATCACTGATACCGACACTCTGGAGTTCACTTACTCCGATAACTTCAAGAACATTTTCGACCTGTACATCAACAACTCCTGCACAGCACCCGGTCTGCTGGGAAGCAAGTCTGTAGACGACTCCATGGCTGAGTTCGCGCTGGGTCAGGCAGCAATGGTACAGAACGGTAACTGGGGTTGGAGCCAGATCAATGGCGTAGACGGCAACACCGTTAAGGCTGAGGATGTTAAGTTCCTTCCTATCTATACAGGAGTTGAAGGTGAAGAGAACCAGGGACTGTGCACCGGTACTGAGAACTTCTTCTGCATCAACAAGGAAGCTTCTGCTGAGGATCAGGCAGCATCTATCGCATTCGTTGAGTGGCTGTTCTCTTCTGAGACCGGTAAGGCAGCAGTAACCAACGACCTTGGATTCATCGCTCCTTTCAACACCTTTAGCGATGATGAAAAGCCCAGCGATCCTCTGGCACAGGAAGTTCTTCGTTACATGGCAGATACCTCCAAGACATCTGTATCATGGAACTTCACTTCCTTCCCCAGCCAGCAGTTCAAGGATGACTTCGGTGCAGCTCTTCTGGAGTACGCTTCCGGTTCCATCGACTGGGACGCTGTAAAGACAAAAGTAGTTGACGAATGGGCAGCTGAAAAGGCCGCAACCGCAGCTAACTAATTGATCTCAACTTATAACTATTCTGAATCGTTATCCATCTTATATAATTTCAGACACAGGGGGCGGTGGTGGTACCACGGCCCCCGTGTTTGTAAAACCCGGAATATCATGTAAAAAGGAATTAATAGGAGAAGGCTTATGCAAAAGACATTAAAACGATATTTTCCCATTTTTGTACTGCCTACATTGATCGCATTTTCCTTTGCATTTATCATACCGTTTGTTATGGGCGTATATCTGTCCTTTTGCAAATTTAAAACGATCACAAATGCACAATTTGTAGGCCTGGAAAATTATATCAAAATTTTTGCGGACAAAGATTTTGTCAACGCATTCGGTTTTACCTTAAAGTTTTCTGTTGTATCTATCATTACCATTAACGTGTTTGCGTTCATTCTGGCACTGGCACTGACCAGAAAGATTAAAGGAACCAACCTGTTCCGTACCGTATTCTTCATGCCGAACCTGATCGGTGGTATCATCCTGGGTTATATCTGGCAGCAGATGATCAATGCGGTATTGTTGAAATATGAGACCACACTGGTAGCTAATCCCACCTATGGTTTCTGGGGATTGGTTATCCTGATGAACTGGCAGATGATCGGTTATATGATGATCATTTATGTAGCTGGACTGCAGAATGTACCTACAGACCTGATCGAAGCAGCACAGATTGACGGAGCTACTTCGTTACAGACTTTATTCAAAGTGAAAATTCCGATGGTTATGCCATCTATTACTATATGTTTGTTCCTTACTGTATCCAACAGTTTCAAGCTCTTTGACCAGAACCTGGCGCTGACTGCCGGTGCTCCCAGCAAAAAGACCGCAATGCTGGCTCTGGACATTTACAATACCTTCTATGGCAGAAACGGTTACGAAGGTGTCGGTCAGGCAAAAGCAGTACTGTTCTTCATCGTTGTGGCAGTCATTGCCCTGGGACAGCTGGTACTTACCAGACGTAAGGAGGTAGAACAATAATGACTAAGAAAAAAACTTCCAATGTGATCATATTTTGTATCCTGTGTCTGCTGGTAGTTGCATTTTTAACACCTATTTTCTTCGTGCTGATCAACTCCTTTAAGGGAAAACTGTTCATCAGCAACAATCCGTTTGCACTGCCTACCGCAGAGACCTTTGTGGGATTGACCAACTATGTGAACGGTATTGAAAAAACCGGTTTTTTCACAGCTTTCGGGTGGTCTGCATTTATCACTGTATTTTCCGTGGCAGCGATCATTCTGTTCACTTCCATGACTGCGTACTATCTGACCAGAGTGAAAACCGGCGTGACTAACGTGCTGTATTACATGTTCGTATTTTCCATGATCGTGCCTTTCCAGATGGTAATGTTCACTATGTCTAAGCTGGCTAATATGACCCACCTGAACAACCCTCCCGGAATGGTGCTGCTGTATCTGGGATTCGGTTCCGGTCTGTCCGTGTTCATGTTCTGTGGATTCATCAAATCGATTCCGCTGGACATCGAAGAGGCAGCCATGATCGACGGCTGTAACCCTTTGCAGACATTCTTCGGTGTCGTAATGCCGATCCTGAAGCCCACAGCCATCACAGTAGCTATTCTGAATGCCATGTGGATCTGGAACGACTATCTGCTGCCTTATCTGGTGATCGGTCTGAGTACTAATTACAAAACCATCCCGGTTGTAGTACAATACCTGGTAGGTTCCTACGGTGCAAAGGATCTGGGTGCCATGATGGCGCTGCTGGTACTGTCCGTGATTCCTATTATCGTCTTCTATCTGACCTGTCAGAAGTACATTATCGAGGGCGTGGTAGCCGGTGCGGTTAAGGGCTAAAAAAATAGAAAGATATGGTTATTAATATGAGAAAAAGCGGAATATTGCTGCCGGTGAGCAGTCTGCCGTCCCGCTACGGAATCGGCTGCTTTTCCAAAGAAGCATATAAATTTATTGACAGATTAAAAGAAGCCGGTCAGGCCTATTGGCAGATCCTGCCATTAGGACCCACCAGCTACGGAGATTCTCCGTACCAGTCCTTCTCTACTTTTGCGGGAAACCCTTACTTTATCGATCCGGAGGATCTGGTGGCGAGAGGCTATGTCACCGCAGAACAGTGCAATGCCTATGATTTCGGTACGGACATTCATTCAGTAGACTATGGTAAAATCTACAAAAGCCGCTTCTGTCTGCTGCGGGAGGCTTTCGGAAACAGCCATATTGAAGAAGATGCCGGATTTCAGGCATTTGTAGAGAAAAATGCATACTGGCTGGATGATTATGCACTCTATATGGCAATCAAGGATGGCTTCCGCGGTATCTGCTGGGCGGCATGGGAAGAGGATATCAAGCTGAGAACTCCTGCGGCCATGGACAAATATCGCAGAAAATATGCGAAAGAAATCGTATTTTATCAGTTCCAGCAGTATCTGTTCCAGGTGCAGTGGGAAAAATTAAAGACCTATGCCAACGACAATGGGATCAAGATCATCGGGGATATTCCCATTTATGTGGCATTTGACAGTTCAGATGCCTGGGCGAATCCGGAGCTGTTCCAGTTCGATGAAGACTGTGAGCCGGTGGCGGTAGCGGGATGCCCTCCCGATGCCTTTTCCGCTACCGGACAGCTGTGGGGTAATCCGTTGTACAACTGGGAACACCACAGGGAGACCGGTTATGCCTGGTGGATGCAGCGTCTGGCAGCCTGCTTTGAACGCTATGATGTGGTGCGAATCGATCATTTCCGTGGATTTGATGCTTACTATGCGATACCATATGGAGAACCGACAGCAGAGCACGGTCACTGGGAGCAGGGTCCCGGATATGATATTTTCCGTACCATGAAGGAGAAACTGGGCGAAAAAGAAGTTATTGCAGAAGACCTTGGATTTTTGACACCATCTGTGATAGAATTGGTGAAGAAATCCGGTTATCCAGGTATGAAGATTCTGCAGTTTGCATTTGATTCCCGTGAGGAAAGTGATTATCTGCCGCATAATTATACACATAATTGCGTGGTATATACGGGAACCCATGATAATGATACAGTGATGGGATGGTATGATACACTGAAAGGGGCGGATAAAAAGCTCTGTGATGATTACCTGCGTCTGAAAAATGCGGACGGAGAGCCCATCCCCAGAGAACAGATCCCCTGGGAGTTCGTACGTGCGGCAATGTCCAGCGTAGCGGATCTGGCAATTATTCCTATGCAGGATTATCTTGGACTGGGATCGGAGGCCCGCATCAACATTCCTTCCACACTGGGAATCAACTGGAAGTGGAGAATGGGCAACGGAGATTTTACAAAGGAGCTTGCAGGGCGGATCCGCAGTATGACAAAGCTGTACGGAAGATAGTTCTGTAGGCTTGGAAAGGTTTGCGCTCCATGGAGGAAATCACGATCAAGGACATCGCCAGAATCTGCGGTGTCGGCGTCAGCACGGTATCCCGTGCGATAAATAATCATCCGGATATCAATCCTGAGACCAAGGAAACGATCATGCGGGTGATCAAGGAAAATAATTATGTGCCCAACAACAGCGCCCGGAACCTGAAACGTCAGGATGCCAAGGCAATCGCAGTACTGGTCAAGGGTATCAATAACTCTTTCTTCAGCCAGATGATCAAGGTACTGGAGGAGGAAATCAAGGAAAAATCTTATTCCATGGTTCTGCAGCATGTAGACTATGACGAGGACGAGGTGGAAGTGGCCCTGAAGCTGGTGAAGGAAAAAAGGCTTCGCGGCATCATCTTCCTCGGCGGTTATCTGGTGCACAGTGAGGAAAAACTGGCACAGCTTCATGTGCCGTTTATCCTGAGTACCACAGGAATGTTGCCCAAGGGCTTCAGCCGCAATACCTATTCCTCCGTAGCGGTGGATGACACCAAGGAAAGCTACAAGATGGTGGATTATCTGTGCAAGAACGGACATAAGGACATTGCGATCCTCTGTGCCCGCAAGACCGATGCCTCCATCGGTAAGCTGCGTCTGGAAGGCTACAAGAAAGCGCTGAAGGACAACGGCATCGAAGTCCGGGAGGAACTGATTCTGCCCATGCGTAGCGATCTGGAAGATTACTCCCTGGAGAATGCTTATATGGTGACAAAGGAATTCCTGGAGCAGCAGATTCCCTGCACTGCGATCTTTGCTATTTCCGATATGCTGGCCATCGGTGCCGGAAAAGCATTGTCTGATGCGGGATACAAGGTGCCGGAGGACATTTCTCTGGCAGGCTTTGATGGCGTGGAAATAGGGAAATATGTGATCCCTTCATTGACGACATTGAAACAACCGGTGGACAGCATGGCGAGAGAGACTGCCCGGATCCTGTTTGGCATTATCGGAAAAAAAGCGAAGCACCAGCACTGTGTATTCGACGGAGAACTGGTGGTGCGGGATTCCACGATGCCGAGAAAATAATCGGATATAGATAATTTCCCACAAATAGTATAAGATATGTGGAATCTGTTGTACACAGGTGCATGATACCCCCACGGGAAATATGGTATTTATTATGGAAATACATGGTTTTAACAAGACAACTTTATTAGATTATCCGGAACATATTGCAGCCACTGTTTTTACAGGGGGCTGCAATTTTCGCTGTCCGTTTTGCCACAACGGCGAACTGGTGCTGGATTCCGGCTGCCAGCCGCTCATTTCGGAGGAAGAAGTACTCTCTTACCTGAAAAAAAGACAGGGGATCCTCCAGGGGGTCTGTGTCACCGGCGGGGAACCGGCTCTGCAAAAGGATCTGAAAGAGTTTTTGCGGAAAATCAAGGAGTCCGGGTATCCGGTCAAGCTGGATACCAATGGCTATATGCCGGGGGTATTGTGGGATCTGCTGCAGGAGAAACTGGTCGATTACGTGGCCATGGATATCAAGGCTTCCAGAGAAAATTATGCGGTGGCTGCGGGGCTGCAGCACATGGATCTCTCCCGGATCGAGGAGAGTATCAGTATTTTGAAAAGCAGTGGGATTCCGTATGAATTCCGCACTACTGTGGTAAAGGGAATCCACAGGGTGGAAGAATTTGAAAATATCGGCAGGTGGATCGCCGGATGCCCGGCTTACTATCTCCAAAGTTATGAAGAAAATGAGAACTGCCTGTACCGGATGTTACAGACAGCGGGGGATACCATGGATGGCAACAGCGGCCTGTTCGGTGCCTTTTCCCGGGAAGAACTGGAACAGATGGCGGAACTGGTGCGGAAATACGTGAGGAAAGTGGTGCTGCGGGGCGTGGAATAGACGCTATGCCCCGCAACTATATGCTGTACTTTACTCAGAAAGGCTTTCTCTTAATTCGTTAACCACCTGTTCACTGCATTCGGCAATTGCACAAATATCCTCCGTAGAATATCCTCTTTTTAACATATTTGTGACTACAATTCTGGTTCTGCTGCTGTCGCCGATTTTCTTGCCGTTTCTCTCGCCGATTTTTACACCAATTTCTCTCCCGATTTTCCGTTCCTCTTCTTTGATTTCTATCCATGCTTTGCACATATTATAACGCTCCCTTCCAACTTCATCCTTTTCCATATGCTTGATGCTCTCTTCTGCCAGTTCTTCCAAATTCAAAAGTTCTGTGATAATTTCTACCGTATCTCCGGGCAAGCTCCGGTATGCCGGATCTTCCACAACCAGTTTGGGAGTACGGTATAAAAAGGCTACGGATTTATCATTTTGCAGGTCATAAATATTATCATATAATCCAGCCAACAATAAAAAGATTGGATAGTCGTTTCGCAGAAAAATTTGAAAGGAGTTGGCAAAAATTCGGATATTTTCAGAATTTGTCACATCGTCAACAGTAATTAACAACCGCATTTGAATTTTTTGAATATACTTCAGCATATGTTCCAAAGCATTTTCAATATCTGTAACAGGGGCAGCGTTTTCAATGGGCATTCCTAGACCGAAAGCAGAAAAGTCTAATTTTGCATTGATGAACAGTGTGTTTAATTCGGGAATTTTGTAGATTTCCGCAGCGAGGCTCTGAAGCATATCATGGGTAGAATTTAATTCAACAACAATCCAATCCGCTCTTTTCCGAAATTCCGTAGCAATATTAGTCATCATAACCGTTTTGCCGGAACTGCGGAGACCGGTAATTATATAAATCTGAGTGGGTGGATGTTCTGCGCAGAAACTCTCTAAAATACGATTCATCTCTGTAAGTTGGGAGATACATTGCAAAGTTTTCTTATTGAAAGATAAGGCAAAAGGACTATTGTTCACAATAACCGACTCCTGCAGAATATATAACCTTATATAACTTTTAACGAGAGCCTTTTCTATAGCGGAAG
>ULXU01031308.1_pt1 | contig 24213 bp, 16 predicted proteins | sample 1961521 | NCBI WGS metagenome assembly ULXU01 (sample SAMEA4835845, study PRJEB28245) | human gut metagenome | biome: gut microbiome; material: fecal sample | place: Denmark | collected 2008
CAGGGATGCCATACCCTCCTAATACAGAAAAAGCCAAGAGCAGTGCGCTCTGGGCTTTATTGTTATTTGGATGATGCCGAATTAGAGGTTCGGGTTCATCTTTGTCCACTCTGCTACTGGAGGAACGATGCCGAGCTCTACGATCTCGTCGCGCATCTTGCAGAGGTGCTCGTAAGACTTAGCGAGAGAAGCAAGCTCCTCTTCTGTGCCTGTAGGCTGTGTGAAGTGAACACCTGTCTTGTCGATTGTAGAAGGCATAGCCATCATCACGTTCTTGAAGCCACACTTCTCGCAGTTTACGTAGCAACCTGCTGGCAGTGTGAACTTCTCGCCACCCATAGCAGCCTCGATCATCTTAACTGCGTTGTATGCCGGGCTCTGGAATGAAGAACGACCGCGGAGCTTGATGATGTTAGAACCACCCTGAACGGTGTGGTGCTTGATCTCTTCCCAACGCTCTGCTGAGAGGCCCATCTCTGAGAGAGGCTTGCCGTCTACCTTAACCTGAGAAGCGAATACTGCCATCTGCTCGCCGTGACCACCGTATGTGTGAGCGCCAGTCACCTTGTCCTGCTGTACGCCGAACTCGAGGGCGAGAGCCTGCTGCAGACGTGTAGAGTCGAGAGCAGCAAGTGATGTGAGCTGATTTGGCTTCAAACCTGAGTGGATGAGAGCTGTGAGGGCTGTAACGTCAGCCGGGTTGAAGATAACAACAACGTGCTCTACCTCTGGGCAGTACTTCTTGATGTTGTCACCGAACTCTGCTGCGATCTTGCAGTTGCCCTTCAAAAGATCCTCGCGGGTCATGCCGTCCTTACGCGGAGCACCACCTGAAGAGATGATGTACTTAGCGCCTGTGAATGCTTCCTTCGGGTCTACTGTGTAAGTTACGTTAGCGCCCTTGAAAGCGCACTGCTGAATCTCGTCGAACACGCCGTGTACACCCGGCTCGTAGATGTCGTAGAGACAGATGTTAGGAGTAAGACCGAGCATCAATGCGCTCTGTACCATGTTTGAACCAATCATACCGCCGGCACCGACGATCAAAAGCTTTTCGTTAGATAAGAATGCCATAATAAATAATGTTTATTATATTAATAACTGAGTTTCGTTTACTAACTGCAAAGATACAACTTTTTTGAAATATACAAACGTTTCTCGAAAATTATAGTGTTGTTTAATCTTAAAATCTGTATATTTGCAGTACCTAATAATTTTTATATGACAGATACGAAGAATACTATAGCCGCACGACTCGCCGCACTGCGCGAGGAGATGCAGCGCGAGGGGCTCTCGGCATTCATTTTCCCGAGTGCCGACCCGCACATGAGTGAGTATGTTCCCGAGCGTTGGGAGGGACGCAAGTGGATATCGGGCTTCGACGGTTCGGCTGGCACGGCGGTGGTCACGCTCCGTTCGGCTGCGCTCTGGACCGACTCGCGCTACTTCATCGCTGCCGAGCAGCAGCTCGAAGGCACCGAGTTCCAACTGATGCGCGAGCGCATGGAGAGCACACCGTCTATTGCCGACTGGCTGGCACGCGAACTGCAGGATGCCGACTCTACGGAGGTGGGCATCGACGGCATGTGCATCGCGAAGGGCGAGGCTGAGGGGCTGAAGGCGGAACTAAGACATGCCGGCGGACTCACGCTGCGCACCAACCTCGACATCCTCAACCGCGTGTGGACAGACCGTCCGCCGGTGCCGCTGAACAAGGTGGAGATTCATCCGCTCGAATACGCCGGCGAGTCGGTGGCTGAAAAGCTCTGCCGCATACGCACCGAGATGCGCCGCGCAGGCGCAAGCTGTATGATCGTGACGCAGCTCGACGACATTGCCTGGACTCTCAACCTGCGCGGAACCGACGTACATTGCACCCCGGTGTTCGTGGCGTGGCTCATCGTCGGCGAGGAGAGTGCCACATTATATATAAAGGAGGAGAAGCTCACGCCCGACGTGATCGACTATCTGCACGCTGAAGGCGTGGCTATCGACGAATACGATAATATCATCGCGGCACTCAACGAGTGCGACGCGCCAACGATGCTCGTCGACCCTTCTACCGTGAACAGCACTTTGGCGCAGCCGCGCGGCAACTACACGGTTGTGTCGGCTCCGTCGCCCATCCCTACGATGAAGGCGGTGAAGAACCACACGGAGCGCGAGGGCTTCCGTCGTGCCATGGAGCGCGACGGTGTGGCTATGGTGCAGTTTCTGAAGTGGTTGGAGGAGGCGGTGCCGAATGGCAGCGAGACGGAGCTGACGGCGAGCGCGAAGCTCTATCAGCTGCGTGCCGGGCAGCCTAAGTTCCGCGACATCTCGTTCGACACAATCGCTGCCTACGCCGATCATGCAGCCATCGTCCACTATGAACCGACTCCACTCACCGATGTGAAGCTCGAACCGAAGGGTCTGCTGCTGCTCGACAGCGGAGCGCAGTACAGCGACGGCACAACGGACATAACGCGAACCATAGCTCTTGGCGACGTAACCGACCGCGAACGCCGCGTCTACACGTTAGTGCTGAAGGGTCACTTGGCGTTGCAGAACCTCTGCTTCCCACGCTCGGCATCGGGCACGCAGCTCGACGCAGTGGCACGCACGGCGATGTGGCGCGAGGGCATGAACTTCATGCACGGCACGGGGCACGGCGTAGGCTCGTATCTCAGCGTGCACGAGGGTCCTCACCAGATACGCCAGGAGTATCGTGGGGCACCGATGGTGGAGGGCATGACCGTAACCGACGAGCCGGGTCTGTACCTCGACGGTCGCTTTGGCGTGCGCATCGAGAACACGCTGCTCACCGTGCCTTACGTGACGACGGAGTTCGGACGCTTTCTGCGCTTCGAGCCGCTCACGCTCTGCCCCATCGATACCAAGCCGATAATCAGCAGTATGCTCAGCGACGAGGAACGACAGTGCCTCAACGCCTACCACACTATGGTGTACGAGCGTTTGGCACCGCTGCTCGACGAGGAGCATCGGGAGTGGCTTGCAAATAAAACGAAAGCGATGGAATAATAGGAGGGTATGGCATCGGAATAATAGGAGGGTATGGCATCCTGCCATACCCACGCACCCTTCTACGGATATGTCAACTAAACACAAGTGGATGCATATGCTAAACACAAGTGGAGCATATGCTAAACACAAGTGGATGCATGGGTATGGCAAGATGCCATACCCTCCTAAATTACTAAGAAAGAATATCCTTAAACGCGAAGTTCGCAAGGATAGACGTTGACTGACTCAGCATACGGATGAACTCCTGTGCTGAGTTTTTCATATACGAGTCTTTCAGCAGATGTATGCAACCGTCCATCTCATTGTCGGCTGCGTCAATGGGCACAGCCTTCATGTTGGGTTGCAGAATAGTTGTCGATTCAGAGAGTATCGTCACGAGATTGCTGCGACGCAGCAGGTCGAAGATTATGTTCACGTTGTTCACCTCAACCATGATGCGATAGTTCAGCCCCTTGCCCTCCACAAGATGATCGAAGGCGTTGCGAGCCTGCAGCCCCTTGCACGGCAGTATGAGGTCGTAACGTTCAAGGTCAGTGAGGCGTAATGACGACTGGCGTGCTAATGGATGGTTCTCGTTGACGATAGCAGCAAGGCGGTTGCTGAAGATAGCTCGACTGTCTACCGCTTTATCCTTCTTGAGCGGTTTGAAGGCGAGCACGAGGTCGAGCTCGCGCTTCTTTAGTCCGTCCATCAGCTCCTGCATAGAGCGGTAGCTGATGTTCAACTTCACATGCGGATAGGTGCGCAGGAAGGCGATGAGCGTCTCAGCCATGATATTGCTGAACGAATAAGTGACACCGATGTTCAGTTCGCCCGTCAGCATCTCCTTCAAGTCGTTCATGTGGTCGATGCACGCATCTGCAGAGTTCACGGCATTCTGTGCATACGGCAGCAACTCCTTTCCAGCCTCAGTGAGGTACACCTCATGCGAGTTGCGCTCGAAGAGCGGCAGACCAATCTCCTGCTCCAGATGCGATATCTGCTGCGAGAGAGTGCTCTGCGTGATGTATAGCTTGCGCGCAGCCTCGGAGAAGTTGAGCGTCTCTGCCACCTTCAGAAAGTATTTCAGTTGTCGTATTTCCATATCTATTATATATTAAATGCAAAAATACAACATTTATTTTATTTCTACAGCACTCAGGTCGACGAACTCTCCATTCTTGCGTTTGCGTTCAACAAGCATATTGAAGAGTTTGCGCTTGCGGTCGCCTTCGATAAAGCGGCGGAAGAAGATGTTCGGTATAGCCACACCGAGGGCGATGCAGACGATAGCGAGCGAAGCCTTGATGGCGTTGTTCATGCCCACCGTCACTTCGCCTACCACGCCGTGCATCTCGATGAAAGCGAAGAGGGCACGATACATAAGCACACCCGGCACCATAGGGATGACGCTCGGGATGGTGATGCACTGATGGGGCACGTGGAACCAGTGGCGTGCTTTAATAACGATAACACTGATAAGTGCCGAACCGGCAAGCGAGCCGATGGTCAGGCCCATGTCAAGTCCGATATTGCCGTTGCTCGGACCAAGATTGACGAAGTTGCGGAAGCACACGGCGATGATGCCACCTACGGCGACAACCGGCAGGAGTCGGCGCGGTATGCTGAAGATGGTAGAGAAACCCATAGCCGAGACGGCTGCAGCTACGGCAAACTCCCAATACTCGTGATGCGGAATCATCGTGAGGTCTTTCACGAAGTTGTCGATGCCGCACACCTTAATGGCGAAGGCGATGCCGAACGCCATGGAGAGAACCATCAACAGCGTGTTCAAAGCACGCACCATGCCCACCTCGATGTAGCCGTCGAGCATGTCGCTCACGAAGTTGATGAGCGGAACGCCGGGCACAATGAACAAGGCACACGCCATAAGCGGATGCCACGGCGTAGAGGAGTGCATAAACTCGGGCAGAGCACCGGCTATGGACGGCGTGAGCGAGAGGAACGTGGTGACCCAAGCAATGAGTGTGGCTACGAAAGCTGCTATGCCAATAGCTATATAGTTGTTGCAGCCACGTGTGGGCAGGAACATACGCAGGCGGAAGCCGAGGATGGCTGCTAAAGAACAGTAGAAGAACGCAGGCCAATCGCAACCGAACTGCACACAGAAACCACCGCAGGCAAAGCCGCCACCGATAGCCACCTGCCACGGTGTGAAGCTACGCGGTGTCTTCTGAATGTCATCAAGAGCCTTCTCGTACTGGTCGAGCGAGTAGTCGTTGCTTATTGCGCTCCACGTGAGTTTGCTTATTTTAGCAATAGAGGTGAGGTTGATACCGTGCTTCTCGCAGCGTTGAAACTTTGTGAACGAGTGCTCGGTGTCGCTATAGTTCACCATGAGCACATTCCAGTTGATGTAGAAGTGCAGGTAGCGTTCGTCGAGACTGAGGAAGGCTGCGGCACGCTTCATAGTGCGACGGATACGCGAGGTGTCGGCAGCACTCTCCATCAGTATGCTTCCGGTGCGCAGAAGCAGGTCGAGTTTGTGCTGCAGCTCGGCTGCTGCCACTTTAGACGGGTTGTTTGGATTGCCACATTGACAAGTTGCTTGCATTGTTTCTATTGTATTGTTATCCATTTATTTGTATTTACCAAGACTTGCAGAAAGAGTAACCATAGGAGGGCATGGCATCTTGCCATGCTCATGCACGTTGCATGTCATACGCACGCGAGCTGCCTTTGAGGCTGCAGATGCGAGCTGCCTTTGAGGCTGCGGATGCGAGCTGCCTTTGAGGCTGCGTGGGTATGGCAAGATGCCATACCCTCCTAAGTTACCCCGAAACATATTAACTACTATTAAAACATTATCTTTATTATCAATTTATCCGAACACGAATATCAGTATCTGTATCGTGACGATACGCAGGAACATTGCGAACGGATAGACATTAGCGTAGCCCACATTAGGCGCATCGACAGATGTCTGGTCGCGAACATAAGCTAAAGCCGAGGGGTTGGTATTGGCTCCTGCAAGCACACCGAGCAGAGTGTAATAGTTGATGTGGAACAGATACTTGCCGATGATGCCACCCAGGATGACTGGTATCATGGTGATTGCTACACCATAGCCTATCCATGTCATACCACTCTCCGACACTACGGTCTGCATAAACTGCTCGCCCGTGCCGAGACCTACGCACGCAAGGAAGATGCAGATGCCCACTTCGCGCAGCATGAGGTTGGCAGATATCGTGTTATACGTCACGAGGTTGTACTTCGGACCGAAGTAGCCGATGAGGATAGCCACAATGAGCGGACCGCCAGTGAGTCCGAGGCGCAAGCTCTCGTTGATGCCAGGGATGAAGAACGGGATGTTGGCGAAGATGCAACCGAGCATGATGCCAAGGAACACCGGTATGAGGTTCGGGTTGTTAAGGCGTTTCATCTGGTTGCCGAGCATCTTCTCGGTGTGGGCGATGGCAAGCTCCGTACCCACAACGGTGAGGCGGTCGCCGAGCTGCAGCTTCAACGAGCCGGTAGCGATGAGGTCTACACCGTTGCGGTTCACACGCGTAACGTTGGTGCCCAAGTTGGTGCGAATTTGCAGATGACTGAGCGACTTGCCGTTGATGTCGGGCTTCGTGACGAGGATGCGACGCGTAATAAGCTCGGTGCCGAACTTTTCGTCAGCCACCTCCACCTTCTCACCAAGCAGTGCGATGATTGGGTCCTCAACCGTAGGATGAGCCACCACGCGCAGTATGTCGCCCTCGCCTATCACGGTCTGACCGTTCACAAGCTCGTCGTGCTCGTTGCTACCGCAGCGTATGATACGCGACACCATGAAGTCGCGCTTCAACAACTGGCGTATCTGCTGTATATCGTCGCCGAACACCATCGAGTTGGTCACCTTCACCGAGAAGGTGTTCAGTGTCATCTTCTCCAAGTGACCCATACCGCGCTTCGCATCGGCTTCTTCCGTCTCCTTGTTCACGCGCAACACATATCTCAATATAGCGAACGAGATAATCACGCCGAGCGCACCCATCGGGTAAGCGATGGCATAGCCCGTGGCGATGCTCGGAGCGTCGATATGGCGCAGGTCGCTGTATGCCTGCTGGGCAGCACCAAGACCGGGAGTGTTGGTAACGGCACCTGAAAGGATGCCTGCCATAGTGGTGAACGGCGTGCCAGTGAAGCTATATATAATAAGTGTTGTAACGATGCTGAGTGCCACAACAATCATGCTGAGCATATTGAGACTCTTGCCTCCGTCCTTGAACGAAGAGAAAAAGCCAGGACCTACCTCAAGACCAATAGAATAAACGAAAAGTATCAAGGCAAACTCCTTGAGAAAGTGGAGCAGATGGGCATCAAGATTGAGCGAGTAATGACCGAAGATGAGTCCGATGAACAAAATCCAAGCGAGTCCGAGCGACACACCTTTCACCTTCAGCTTGCCAAGACTCAAGCCTAACGTGATAACGAGGGCGAGAATCATCACCGAGTGTGCCACGCCACCACCCCATAAGTCGGGGAAACCATAAAACAGATTTCTTAAAATTTCCATATCTCTTATGCCATTGATTAATTTTCTATGCTATATATAATAATGTACGAAGTCATGTGTTGTGATTTCCGTTTTGCGATTGCAAAGGTATTGATATTACCGAAAGCAAAAAAACTTTTATGTTTAAATTTCACGAACGCGGCTAAAGGTTTTTTCAATCGCAAATTCACCCTTTTTACTCTTTTACTTTTTACCCTTTTAGTTTTAAAAGCCCTTTTTACTTTTTACTCTTTTACTTTTAAATGTCTTTTTACTCTTTTACTCTTTTACTTTTTTACTTTTATTTGTACCTTTGCTTAAAAATCAGATAAACAGTATGAACGTAAAACTTCGCGGCACACTTTGTGGCGTGGGCGCAGCCGTGTTCTACGGTACCAACCCGCTCGGCGCCATGAATCTGTATCAGGACGGTATCAGTGCCAACTCTACCCTTTTCTATCGTTTCGGACTCGCTATTGTGATGCTCGGCGTGATGATGCTGGTGCAACGTAAGAAGTTCGGCGTGACACGCAGCGAACTACTCCTGCTTGCTATCTTAGGCATGTTCATGGGCTCGTCGTCTGCGTCGTTATTCATCAGTTTCAACTACATGGACGTGGGCATCGCCTCCACACTGCTATTCGTATATCCGGTTATGGTGGCGGTTATTATGGCGTTGCTGTTCAAAGAAAAAGTGACCCCAACGACAGCCGTCTCCATCATGCTTGCGTTTGGCGGCATAGCTCTGCTTAACCAGAGCTCGGACGGATCGTCACTCAGCACGTTGGGCGTGCTGCTTGTCATGGCTTCGTCGCTCACATACGCTGTATATATCGTCGTGGTAAACAAGTCGAAGCTGCGGATGTCGTCGGTGAAGCTAACGTTCTACGTGCTCATCTTCGGTTTAATGACCATTCTCGGCTACACCTTCGCCATGGGCGAGACGGTGCAACTGCTCACCACACCGCACCAATGGCTGTATGCAGCGCAGCTTGCACTGATGCCGACCGTGCTCTCGTTAGTGCTAATGGCGATAGCCGTTAAAGATATTGGCTCTACGCCAACCGCAATTCTTGGTGCGCTCGAACCGATAACAGCCGTTGCCATCGGCTGCTTCTGCTTCGGCGAGTCGTTCACAACACGCCTCGCAGTGGGCATAGCACTCATCCTCACCGCCGTGTTGCTCATCATCGGTGGCAAGCAGATGTCGCCACAACGCATGACGGTGGCGTTCACGCGCTTAGGCCGTATGATTGTAAAGACATGGCGCTGGAAGTCGTAGGCTTGCAGGAGACATTAACCAAAGCCTCCGCTATTATAAAAGCCCTTACATGAACGGCACCATATATATAGGAATACAAAGGACATTGCCATCTTTCTTCAAATCCTTTGTATAAACAAGGTATTTATTTTGAACACGCGATGAGTATTTTTCAACAAATCTGTCAAGCGACGTATGGGTTGTATAGCCCGATGATTTCACTTCTATAGGCGACACTTTACTGCCATCAGCTATCAAGAAATCAACTTCATAATAGCCTTTGCCGTCAGCCTTGCGTATAGTGTGATAATAGAGTTCTTTGCCCGTAGCACGCAACATTTGCGCTACCACATTCTCATATACATATCCCAAATTTGCATCAAGCTTGTCACTAAGCAACTTCTGATAAATGATATTATCGGTGAATTCGCGCGACTTAAACGCCATTGTTACAAACAGCCCCGTATCGCCTGCATACATTTTGAAATATTCTGGATCTTTGGTAAGCGCAAGACCTACATTGGGGTCATCGCAGTGAAAAGCGGCGTTAATCACCCTTGAATCTTCCATCAATCGCACAATCTCAACAACCCTGTCATACTTCTCTCCTGAAATGACTGAAGAAATCTTGTAACGCGACACATTCTTACTCAATTGAGCAGGTATAGCGTCGAAAATTGCTGCCGCCTTCCCTGTCTCATCTATCTTGCCAAAGTCTTCTTCATAAAGACTTATTATGCCACGTTTCACCGTATCTACAGCACTCAAGTCGTTGCTCGCTATATATTTAGCTACAGCTTGTGGCATTCCGCCTACCAACATATACAAGCGGAAGTTGCGCATCATCTTACGATGGGCTGCGTCGCCGAGAGGTTTTCTCGATTCAAAAAGCTTGCGAAGCAATGGTATTGACGCTGTATCGCCCAATGCCCATCGAAATTCTTCAAAATCCATTGGATACATTGGCAACCGCACTTCTTCACTCGGTATCACTATGTCTTTGATATTCTTACGTATGGAGATTAGCGAACCGGTTTCAATATAATCATAACGATGGTCTTTAACAAGGTGTTTTATAGCCTGCCGAGCCAACGGATTTTGTTGTACTTCATCAAACACTATGACCGACTTGCGCTCATAGAGTGTTGTTCCGTATATCACTTGCAAACGCAGAAACAAATAGTCGAGATCGGTAATATCCTTAAATAGCCCGTTCACCTCCTCCGAATTCTGTGAAAAATCAATCAAAATGAACGACTTGTATTCGTTCTTTGCAAATTCTTCTACAAGCGTTGACTTGCCAATACGTCGCGCTCCTTCAATGAGCAAAGCAGTTTCGCCATTTGACTCCTGCTTCCAACGGAGCATCTTATCATAAAGTTTTCGTTTGAACACCATATTTTCTTCTCTTTTTACATGTCTTTTCATGTGCAAAAATAAGCATTTTGCCGAATACCGCAAAATTTATTTCCCCGTTTTTGCCGAATACCGCAAAATTTATTTCCCCATTTTTGCCGAATACCGCAAAATTTTTCAGCCAAACGCCACAATAAAATGCAGCCAAACGCGAAGCGGCTGAACACACGACAACGCTCCAAGTGCTTAACGCCGAACAGCTATTCGTGCTTCCTCCCACCCCTTATATTAAATATCCGTAAAAAGCGAAGCAAAACGTCGGCGGTTTGCGGATATTTTTGTTACTTTGCTACATATTATATATATATGATACATCTGAAAGATATTAACAAGACTTACCAGGGTGCGCAGCCGCTGCATGTACTGAAGGGAATCACACTCGACATTGCCGAGGGAGAGTTCGTTTCTATCATGGGTGCGTCGGGCTCGGGCAAGTCTACTCTGCTCAATATTCTCGGTATTCTCGACAACTACGACTCGGGCGAATACACGCTCGCAGGCACACTGATAAAAGACCTATCGGAGACGCGAGCCGCAGAATACCGCAACCGCATGATTGGCTTCATCTTTCAGTCGTTCAACCTTATCTCGTTCAAGACCGCCGTGGAGAATGTGGAGCTGCCGCTCTACTATCAGGGCGTGGCGCGACGCACACGCCACAAGTTAGCAATGGAGTATCTCAACCGACTCGGACTGACGCAATGGGCTGACCACTACCCCAACGAGATGTCGGGCGGACAGAAGCAGCGCGTGGCAATAGCACGCGCACTGATCACAAAGCCGCAGATAATACTCGCCGACGAGCCTACGGGCGCACTCGACTCGAAGACTTCGGTGGAGGTGATGGAGCTGCTCAAGACTCTTAACGCTGAGGAGGGAGTGACGACTATCGTCGTGACGCACGAGAGCGGCGTGGCTAACGAGACAAACAAGATTGTACACATCAAGGACGGCATCATAGGCAAGATTGAGGAGAACCTCGACCACACCGCACGACCGTTCGGCATCAACGGCATAATGAAGTAAAGGCACATGCGCGACATATTCATCGAAATACTCACCACTATCAAACACAACCGGTTGCGCACCGCGCTGACCGGTTTCTCCGTAGCATGGGGCATCTTCATCCTCATCGTTCTGCTCGGAGCAGGCAACGGCTTGATAAACGCCACGATGGGCAACTCAAGTCGCTATCTATCGACCTCAATGGTGGTGTCGGGTGGTGCTACATCGAAGGCTTACGACGGATTGGGCGAGGGTCGCGATGTGCAGCTCAACGATAAGGACTTCAATATCACCAGCAAGGGTTTTCCTAACAACGTAAAGAGTGTAGGCGCAGAACTATCGCAGCAGGGCGAAACGCTCGTCAACGGCAGCGACTACACCACGGGTATCAATCTGAGCGGTATCTATCCGAACGATGTCGAGATAAACAAGCGCACGATGATTTGCGGACGCTTCATCAACGAACTCGATCTGAAGGAACGTCGCAAGTCGATAGTTATCTCCTCGGACATGGCGAAGGAGCTGCTACCACAGTCGCCACTCAGTCTGAACGGACAAATAATACGCACAACGACGCTCGCCTTCCGCGTAGTAGGCATCTACGAGAGTCAGAAGAACAGCATGGGCAACGAAGCCTTCATACCATTCACCACGTTCCGCGCCATATACAACAAGGGCGACAAGACGGGCAACATCGTCTTCTCGTTCAGCAATCTCAACTCGGAAGCAGAGAACGAGGCGTTCGAGAGCGACTATCGTGCGAGAATAAACCGACAGCATCGTGCTGCACCCGACGACGAGAACGCCATCTGGATATGGAACCGCTTCACGCAGGCACTGAGCATGGACACCGCCACCGGCCTACTGCGCACCGCGTTGTGGGTGATAGGCATACTGACACTCATATCGGGCATCGTGGGAGTGTCGAACATCATGCTCATCACCGTGCGCGAACGCACACACGAGTTCGGCATACGCAAGGCTATCGGCGCAAAGCCGTGGTCTATACTGCGCCTCATCATCATTGAGAGCATCGTCATTACCACCTTCTTTGGCTACATCGGCATGGTACTCGGCATCGCAGCCAACCTGTATATGGATGCTACTATCGGGCAGGAGACCATCGACAACGGACTCTTCGCCATACAGATGTTCACCAACCCCACCGTGGGCATTGATGTCTGCGTGAAAGCCACACTACTGATGATTGTAGCCGGCACTCTCGCCGGTATGGTACCATCTCGCAAGGCTGCCAAAATCAGACCGATTGAGGCGTTGAGAGCGGAGTAGCCCCTCGGCTTAAAAAGGCCTAAAGAGGCTTAGTTCGGCTTGGTCCCCCTTGGCTTAGAAAGGCCTAAGAAGGCTTAGTTCGGCTTAAACGCCGCCTTAATTAAAAGCTTAGAAAACAATGATACGATTCGACACAGACCGCCTGCGTGAAATCCTCGACACGCTATCTCGCAATAAATCGCGCACCTTCCTCACCGGATTCGGCGTGTTTTGGGGCGTGTTCATGCTTGTCGGACTCATCGGTGGTGGCGACGGAATGAAGGAGATAATAAACAAGAGCCTCGACGGCTTCGCCACCAACTCCGCCGTAGCATGGGCGCAGCAGACCACCATACCATACCACGGATTTCGCAAGGGCCGCCAGTGGACGATGAACTACGACGACGTGAAGCGACTGAAGGCGCACGTGCCCGAACTTGATGTCGTCACACCGACCATAACACGCTGGGGAGCCAGCGCCACACACAGCGACAAGCACACGACGTGCATCGTGAAGGGCGTGATGCCCGACATGCAGGAGGTGGCAGCTCCGAAGATGTACTACGGACGCTACATCAACGAGATGGATATCAGCCAGGGACGCAAGGTGTGCGTCATCGGCAAGCAGGTGTACAAATCGCTCTTCACCAATGGCGGCGACCCATGCGGACAAGTGATACGCATCGACTCTATATATTATAATGTAGTAGGTGTCAACTATAGCGATGGCAACATAAACATCAACGGTAGCGACGAGCAGGCTGTGATAATGCCCATCACACTCGTGCAGCAGGTGTACAACCGCGGCCATAGCATCGACCTGCTCTGCATGACGGGCAAGCCGGGCGTGAATATGAGCGACATCACCGACCGTGTGCGCAGCGTGATAGCGCAGGCACACGACGTGAGTCCGAAGGACGACAAGGGCGTGATGATATTCAACACCGAGATGATGTTCTCGATGGTCGACAGCATGTTTCAGGGCATCAACCTCCTCATCTGGCTCGTTGGCATAGGCACACTGCTCGCCGGAGCTATCGGTGTGTCGAACATCATGATGGTGACGGTGCGCGAGCGAACCACGGAGATAGGCATACGCCGCGCCATAGGTGCTACGCCACGCAGCATCCTCTCGCAGATTATCTCCGAGAGCATACTGCTCACCTCCATAGCTGGCATGAGCGGCATCCTCTTCGTAGTCATCATACTACAGGCACTTGAGATGGCAAACACCACGGACGGCATCATCAAGGCTCACTTCCAGATTAGCTTCTGGACAGCCGTTGGTGCTGTGGCAGTGCTATCGCTGCTCGGCGTGCTCGCCGGGCTCGCCCCTGCCATGAGAGCCATGAGCATCAAACCCGTCGACGCAATGAGAGATGAGTAAAACAACCCTGCTTATGAAAAAATACTTCAAATACATCCTCATGGCACTTGTTGCCGTGATCTTCATCGGAACATTCGTGTTCCTTTACATCAAGTCGCAGCCTCAGCCGGAGGTCTACGACGAGTTTACACTGCAGCGAATGGACATCCGCAAGACCACCGTCGTCACCGGCAAGATTGAGCCGCGCAACGAGGTGAACGTGAAGCCGCAAATCTCGGGCATCATCACCGAGATACTCAAAGAGGCTGGCGAGACGGTTCAGGAGGGCGAGGTGATTGCCAAGGTAAAGGTAATCCTGGACATGGGGTCGCTCAGCGCAGCACAGTCGCGCCTGCGTCTTGCCGAGATAAACCGCAAGCAGGCGCAGACCGACTACGACCGCGAGAAGACACTCTTCGACAAAGGGCTCGTCGCTGCCGACGAGTACGACAAGATAGCGCAGGCACTGCGCCAGGCTCGCGAAGAGGTGGACGCAGCTCAGGACAACCTCGAAGTGGTGCGCGACGGCGTATCTAAGTCGAACGCTTCGGCTTCGTCTACGCTCATCCGCTCTACCATCACCGGCTTGATACTCGACATCCCCGTGAAGGTGGGCAATTCGGTGATTCTTGCCAACACCTTCAACGACGGAACAACCATCGCCACCGTTGCCAATATGAACGACCTCATCTTCCGTGGTAACATCGACGAGACGGAAGTGGGTCGTCTGTCTACTGGCATGACAATGAAGATCACCATCGGTGCGCTGCAGGATCTGAAGTTCGATGCCCGATTGGAGTATATCGCCCCAAAGGCTACCGACCAGAACGGTGCCAACCAGTTTGAGATAAAGGCAGCCGTAAACCTTCCGTCCAACGCCACAAACATCCGTTCGGGCTATAGTGCCAACGCAGAGATAGTATTGGCAGAGGCGAAGAACGTGCTGGCTGTTCAGGAGAGTGCCATCGAGTTCGACGGCGACGACACGTATGTGTACGTCATCAAGGGCGAAGGCGACAAGCAGACATACGAACGTCGCAAGGTGCAGACTGGCATCTCCGACGGCATAAATATCGAGATACGTAGCGGCGTGAAACCTAACGAACGCATACGCGGACCTAAAATGATTGCTACAGAGAATGCAGAGCCAATGGCAAAGCACGGCAAGCACTAAGTCTACTATACTTAAAAACAAAGAAAACAAAATACTAATAACAAACCAATTATGAACAAACTTTTAATTACAGCCCTTGCTCTGCTCGGCACTTGCACAACAGCAGTAGCCGAAGACAACAAGGGCGTGGAGCCTACTTCTGGAGGTACATACAACCTCTACAACGTAGGCGCAAAGCAATTCCTCGGTACCGAGAACGGACGTTTGGTGCTTGGAGGAGAGAAAGTAAAGGTGACTCTCAAACTGATTGAGGGTACAACCACTCCGGGCTTCTACCGCATCAGTTCTGACAACAGCATGTGGGGAGCCGAATTATGGGGCACCCCCTCTGCCGACGGAGGCACATTCAACGAGTGGCGCATCGAACCAGTGGATGGCGCATACGCCATCTCAAGCCGCAACACGGAAGCAAGCGCATCGATGTATCTCTACCAGAACACCATCTACAACCGTCTGTCGGCTACCGCACAGATGCCTGGCAAGGAGTTCGAAACTGCTCAATGGCTCTTCGTTGACCCGAGCACACCAGAGACAGCTATCGAGAGCGTAGAGACCAATGATGTACAGACAGAGCAAACCACCAACACCACAACCGGTGTACACAACATCGGTGGTCAGAAGCTGCGCTCTACGGACAACACCGAGGGTCTGCAGGATGGCATCTACATCGTGGGCGGCAAGAAGACATTGCTAAAGAAATAACGCTCCGTAAGCATACACATTATTATATATTACAACAAACCTAAAAACATTATGTTATCAAATATCAAACAGCGCCTCGTGCTCATGCTCTCACTGGTGTGCCTCCTCGCAGGCGGCACGCTCTCGGTGCAGGCACGCCAGTCGCTACTCACCAACTATACGCCTAACGGCAAGTCGTTCAGCTACGAGACGGCGATAAACTTCCAGAAGCAGAGTTTCAAGGCTGTGCTCGACCTCAGCACCTGCGACGACTCGAAAGCGAACGAGAACATCCTCTCTATCGGCGACGACCTTCAGGGCGCAAACGGATGGGGCGGTGTCAACGTCATCCATCTCTTCTACACAAAGAATAATAGCCAATTGGAACTCGACTGCTTCGACCCAAGAAGCAGAACTCATTATGAAGTATTGAAAAACATCTCTGGCGAACTCACCATTGAGCTAAAGTCTGACGGTCTGTACATCAACGGCGTACAGCGTTGCGACGCTTCTGCTGTGAGCAACATCCTCGCCATGTCGTCAATCCTCTACGGCAGCACGCAGGGCAACACACGTTCGTGGGCTACCTACAAGGAAATCTCGCTCGAAGACGTGGAGGGCGGCTCAACCGGCGGCGGTGGCACTACAAACCCCACCGAGCGCAAGTTCGATGCTTCGTGGATTCAGAACCAGCAGAAGGTGGGCGATTGGAAGGAGGATGCTCACGCTACGTTCATACCCTACGCATCGGTAGAGGCGATGAAGAGCGACGCTGCATTCAACGAGCCGTGGCTCACTCCGCAGAACGCTGAGACACAGCTGCTCAACGGCGAGTGGAAGTTCAAGTTCGTACCAGGAACACAGAATGGTCCTGGCGAAAGCGAGTTCTTCGCTGCCGACTACGACGACTCTGCTTGGGACAACATCCGCGTGCCGCTCTCTTGGGAGATGGCTGGCTACGGCAAACCGGTATATACCAACGTGGGCTATCCGTTCCAGAACAATCCGCCGAACGCCAACGTGGGCTACACCTACTACGGTGTGGAGGACCACAACGCCATAGGCTTCTACCGCCGCTCGTTCAACGTGCCCGAATCGTGGAACGGCAAGCGTCTCTTCGTCCACTTCGACGGCGTGTACAGTGCTGCCGTGGTATGGGTGAACGGCAAGTACGTGGGCTACTCGCAGGACTCTAACACCGATGCCGAATTCGACATCACCGACTTCGCCAAGGTGGGCGACAACCAGCTTTCGGTGCGCGTCTACCGCTGGTGCGACGGCTCTTATCTCGAAGGTCAGGACATGTGGCACCTCTCGGGCATTCACCGCGACGTATATCTCGTGGCTACTCCGAAGGTGTTCGTAGCCGACCATTATATCACAGCACCCAACCTCAGCAAGGACGCTACAAGCGGCACGCTGAAGGTGGCACTGAAGGTGGACAACCGTGACGGCGTGGAGGCTGCGAAGAAGTTCCTCGTCGAACTGCTCGACCATGAGGGCAAGACCGTCGGCTCGGCTACAGCCGAATACAGCGGCACTGACACCAAGACCGTGGACGCTACTATCAGCCAACTCAGCGGTCTGCACGCATGGAGCGCCGAAGACCCGTATCTCTACAGCGTTGTCGTGAAGCAGCAGACTGCCGACGGCGCCGACGAGATGGTATTCTCTACAAAGTACGGCTTCCGCAACATTGAGCAGAAGGGCAACCTCGTCTACATCAACGACAAGCGCGTGTTCTTCAAGGGCGTGAACACTCAGGACGCTCACCCCGAGTACGGACGCGCCATCGACATGGAGACTATGCTGCGCGACGTGGAGATGATGAAGCAGGCTAACGTGAACACGGTGCGCACCTCGCACTATCCACGCCAGCCGAAGATGTACGCCATGTTCGATGCCTACGGTCTGTACACCATGGACGAGGCTAACGTGGAGTGCCACTTCAACCAGAACCTCGCCTCTAACTCTACATGGCGCACAGCCATCGACGACCGCGAGGTGCGCATGGTGATGCGCGACCGCAACCACCCGAGCGTTATCTTCTGGTCGCTGGGCAACGAGTCGGGCGGCGCAAGCAACTTCGCTTCGAGCGTCAGCAAGATTCGCCAGCTCGACAACCGCCTCATCCACTACGAGGGCAACATGAGCTACTCCGACCTCGGTTCGTCAATGTACCCGACAGTGCAGAATGTGAAGAACAGCAGCAACGGATATGCAGGCAAGCCTTACTTCATCTGCGAGTATGCACACGCAATGGGTCAGGCTGTGGGCAACCTGCAGGAGTATTGGGACGTTATCGAGGCAAGCAACGGCATCCTCGGCGGCTGCATCTGGGACTGGGTTGACCAGAGCTTCTACAACCCTGCACGCCTCGTGAAGGGCGAGCGCAAGAGCGAGAACGGCTTCAACTACTGGGTATCGGGCTACGACTACAACTCTACCGGTGGCGTGGGCGTAGGCTTCCAGGGCAACTTCGTGAACAACGGACTCATCACCCCCGACCGCGCATGGACGGGCAAGCTCACCGAGGTGAAGCGCGTATATCAGAACGCTGCGTTCACAGCCTTCGAGGGCGGCAAGGTGACACTGAAGAACAAGAACTCGTTCGTCGACCTTGAGATGTACGACCTCGTCTATCAGGTGCTGCGCGACGGACGCATCGTCGAGGAGGGTAAGGCAGAAATGCCGGCTATCGCTGCCGGTACAGAGGCTTCTATCGATATTCCGTACACCACAACCGTCACTGACGATGCTGAGTATCTGCTCAACCTCTCGCTGCGCCTCAAGGAGGCTACGCTGTGGGCAGAGCAGGGCTACGCCGTAGCAGAACAGCAGTTCGAGATTGGCAAACGCCCGACGCTCGCCGCTCACAAGGCTGACATGGAAAACAACTCGGCACTCACCATAGAGGGTCAGACCGTCAAAGGCAAGACAGCCGACGGCGAGTTCGAGATCAAGTTCAACAACGGCAAGATGCAGTCGTGGACATACAACGGCAAAGCACTCATCGCCGAGGGTCCCGACTTCAACAGCTACCGCAAGGTGGACAACGACCGCAACTTCCGCCCGTCGTTCAGCAACTCTGCCAACGTCAGCGTGACGGGCGCACTCGCCAAGAGCGGCGACAACGCTACGCTGTCCGTGCAGGGCAGAGCCGACGGCTGCCAGTACACCATCGACTACACATTCTATCCTGACGGCGTGGTCGACATGAAGACGACCTTCTCGCCAAGCGGTTCATTGGCACGCATGGGTCTGGGTATGCAGTTCGCAGCAGGCTTCGAGGATGTAGAGTACTACGCACGTGGTCCGTGGTCTAACTATGCCGACCGCAAGACCGGCTCAATGCTCGGCCGCTACCAGACTACGGTAGACGACATGGTCGACGAGATGATCCACCCGCAGACCTACGGCGACCATCAGGATATGCGCTCGCTCACACTGCGCAACAACAGCGAACTCGGCAAGCCACTCTCGCTGAATATCGAAGCAGAGGGTCAGGCAGCCTTCTCGCTCGGCCACTACGACGAGACACGCTGGTGCACATGGGGCGACTCGATGTGGAACTCGCAGCTCCACTGGTACGACCTCACACGCGATCCGCAGATCTACGCCCACTTCGACTACGCACAGCGCGGCTTGGGCAACAACTCTTGCGGTGGCGACGGCTGCCTATCGCAGTACGAGGTTCCGTCATGGAACTCATACACATACACCCTGCGCTTCACACCAAGCAACTAACTTAGGAGGGTATGGCATCCCTGCCATACCCACGCACCCATCGGTAAGGGATAAAGAAAGAGGAGGGTGTGTCAAAACTATAGAATTGTGATGAATGGCTAACTGTAGGAGACTACGGCATTCTTGCCGTAGTCATTGCAAACAGTTGTATTTCAGTCACTAATGGCTACGGCAGGAATGCCGTAGCCTCCTACGATTAGAACCGTTTGCTATTCAATTTGCCCAATATTTTAGTTTTGACACACCCTCCACGCAGCCTGAAATATTCAAGAGAAGGGTGTGCATATAAACATAGAATGCACACCCTCCAACCAAATACTAATATTTTTTAAAACTGTTCTATTATGAAAACTAAACTTTTACACCCGATTGCTCGTCTGCTACTTGCAATCTTGATGTGCCTGCCCATCTATGGTAGCCATGCATTTGCCCAAGAGGCAGAGTCGTATGCCGTGTTCGACGAAGCCACGAACACACTGACATTCAAGCACGACACCAACAAGCCCGCTGGAGCGTTTGCGCTGAATGAGGGCGACAATGCCCCAGGGTGGTATAAACCCAATGCCGATGGAGACAATACAAATATCATCAAGAAAGTTGTCTTCGATGCATCATTTGCCAATGCACGCCCAACGAGTTGCTGTGAATGGTTCAATGGTTGCACAGACTTAACAACCATAGAGGGTATTGAATATCTGAACACAGAGAACGTGACGGACATGAGCGGAATGTTCTGGGGCTGTTATGCACTCACAACACTCGACGTATCACATTTCGACACACAAAACGTGACGAACATGTACTACATGTTCAGTGACTGCTCGGCTCTCACGACACTTGATGTATCAAACTTCAACACACAGAACGTAACGTACATGAGCGGCATGTTCAGTGACTGTCGTGCTCTCACGACACTTGATGTATCAAACTTCAACACACAGAACGTAACGGACATGAGCGGCATGTTCTATGACTGTCGTGCTCTCACGACACTTGATGTTTCAAACTTCAACACACAGAACGTGACGAACATGTACTACATGTTCTTTAACTGCTCGGCTATCACTACACTTGACATCGCAAATTTCGACACTAAGAACGTGACGGACATGAGCTACATGTTCTATAACTGCTCGGCTCTCAAAACACTTGATGTCTCAAACTTTGACACAAAGAACGTGACGGACATGAACTACATGTTCAGTGGCTGTAAGGCACTCACAACACTCGACGTTTCAAATTTCGATACACAAAACGTGACGTCCATGAGCAACATGTTCAATAACTGTTCTGCACTCACAACACTCGATGTATCAAACTTCGATACTAAGAACGTGACGAATATGGGTTGGATGTTCTGCAACAATTATGCTCTCACCACCATCTATGCAAGCGACAAGTTCGTGACAACAGCATGTGAAGAAGACGAGAATATGTTTGCAGAGTGCGCTAACCTTGTGGGTGCCATACCTTACGACGAAAACAAGGTGGGCAAGGAAATGGCGAACTACACCACAGGCTACTTCACAGATATAGCCTCAAAAATCGCAGAATCGTATGTCGTGTTCGACGAAGCCACGAACACGCTGACATTCAAGCACGACACCAACAAACCCGCTGGGGCGTTTGCGCTGAATGAAGGCGAAAACCTCCCAGGTTGGTATAAATTCGATGATAATAATCATTCTCATAATGCAAATATCATCAAAAAGGTTATCTTCGATACATCATTTGCCAACGCACGCCCAACGAGTTGCTACAATTGGTTCTATGGTTGCACAGACTTAACGACCATAGAGGGTATTGAATATCTGAACACAGAGAACGTGACGAACATGAGTTGGATGTTCAGTGAATGTTCTGCTCTCACAACACTCGACGTATCAAACTTCGACACTAAGAACGTAATGGAGATGAGCTACATGTTCGGTAGCTGTACTAAACTCAAAACGCTCGATGTATCAAGTTTCAACACACAGAATGTAACGGACATGAATTGGATGTTCAGTTACTGTTCTGCTCTCACAACACTCGACCTTTCAAACTTCGACACTAAGAACGTGACGGACATGAACGGCATGTTCAGTAACTGTTATGCTCTCACAACACTCGACCTTTCAAGCTTCGAGACACAAAACGTGACGGACATGAGCAGAATGTTCAAAGACTGTTCTGCTCTCACAACACTCGATGTTTCAAACTTCGACACACAAAACGTGACGGACATGAGCAGAATGTTCAAAGGATGTCGTGCTCTCACAACACTCGACGTTTCAAGCTTCGAGACACAAAACGTGACGGACATGGAATACATGTTCAAAGGTTGCTCTGCTCTCACCACCATCTATGCAAGCGACAAATTCGTGACAACAGCATGTGAAGAAGACGAGAATATGTTTGCAGAGTGCGCTAACCTTGTGGGTGCCGTACCTTACGACGAAAATAAGCTAGGTAAGGAAATGGCGAACTACACCAATGGCTACTTCACAGATAAAGCAGCTACTGGTATTGATGCGCCGACGGTGTCGGACGACACGGCAGCGGAGTATTACGACCTGCAAGGTCGCCGTCTGAACGCACCACAAAAGGGTGTGAACATCGTGAAGCGTGGCAAGAAAACAACCAATATGCTCGTGAAATAAACATCAGGGGGTGCAGCGGTCTCCGCTGCACCAACCAGAAAATATTTAGGAGGGTATGGCATCCTGCCATACCCACGCAGCCTGAAAACAAATAGGAGGGGGCAAGTGTCGTAACGTAGCCCTGAACCATAGCAAACCCCAGCGTTGAAGACTTGGCAGGTGGCAAGGTCTCGTCCTTATCCACAAGTTCGAAGATGTCGTAGGACATCTGGTTGTCGTCTCCCCAAGGGATGTAACTGAAGGTATTGGATAGAATGGTCGGTATGATGTCAACATCCTCTTTGAAAACGCAGGCGGAGTTGACGGTGAAAGCGGCTCGGGCTTCAATGCTAGGGATGCTTTCTACTGAGTTGAAATTAAGAGAGTCCATAACTTTGTTTTTCGACAAAGTTATGGACTCTTATGGGTGTGGGAAAAGACAAAATTGTTAGCAGGCATTAAAAGTCATGGGGTCAGCGAGTTGTACTATATAACCATTTGTAGTAAAAATTTGCAACACTGGTGCTTCATCCGTGGCAACCAAAACAAGTTTATCAATACCACTTGCTTTAATATCATAAGCGATAGCGTGTACAGGACCAGCATTAGCTATCCACCGCCATCCGTCTAAAAGATAAAAGTCAAAGCCGGACTCCATACCTCTGAAAATACCATAAGCTTGCAACTTCTCCATGCCATCATCATAGAAGTCAAGTGTTGTAACGATACCGCCACCCAGACCTCCCTTTCGAAATGTTGATGTGGAATCATCACAATTACTCTCGTTTAGTTTTATGACTAATTGACCATTTTTAATAATGTCAATTGTTTTAAATCGGAAGTAACAATCCCCCCCACGAGCAACGTGCTCGATTACAGTTTTTGGATCCATATTAAAAAGAAGTAATAAATGTAACAGTTGGTGCAGAACAATTTAGATCTTCGATATAGTGTAGAACGGGACACCAAAGGTAGCAATTATGCTCCGTTGCATAATCAATAGCAGATTGCAATCCAAAACCATAAATTCTTAAGGCTTTGACTATCTTTGTGTTTTCGTCATAAAGTGCGATGAACTGGAAAATGCGTGAGTCTTCATCTCTCCATGTGATGGGAGTTTTAAATACTACCATTGTTTTACCTGGTACATCGTCTCGAATCTTTTCAATTTCGTACGAACCAAATTTAAATTGAAGCATTAGGTTGTCGATTGTTATTGGGTCCGACAGGTGAGGTAATTTCTCTCCAGATTGAAGATATAGTAATTCATCGATTGTCATATTGTATAGTTTTGAAGTTATACTTGCAAAGTTAGCCAAAAGAAATTTAATTACACCCTAATTATTAAATAATATTATTGCTGTCCGCTAAAACTTTTAAACAAAATAAATTAGGGGGACAAAACTCCCCTTTTTCTTTATCCCTTACCGATGGGTGCGTGGGTATGGCAGGATGCCATACCCTCCTATTTACGATTTACAACCAAAATCACGATAAAACTTACACTTCGAAACCACGACAAACCTAATCAAAAACAATCTTCTCAGTGTGCACGAACACACGCTATTTGATTTACATCAATAAAAGCGCAATTTCCGACACATTTATACATAATAAGTTTGTCGATTGAGCTAAAGTGCGTACCTTTGCATCGTCAAAAGGTTAATAGATTGTTTAGGTTAGTAGTAATAGATTTAGGTTTTTAGTTATTAGGTTTAAGGTAAATTGTTTAACAGGTAGCTATGAAGGATCGTGAGACTCTTCATTAATTACGAAAAAGGATTTTTAGTTAAACATAGGCTTACGGCGCTGCTCGATGAGAGTAGCGCCGTATTTCTTTTTATTGCCGTAGCAGAACAACGATATTGCCGTAGCAGAACAACGATGTTGCCGTAGCGGGACAACGACATTGCCGTAGCAGGACAACGATGTTGTCGTAGCGTGGTAATCGGATGGAAGATAAGGCTGGGAGATGGGCTGGAAGATACTTACATTTTTTAGATATCTACCAGCCTATTCGAGTTTCGCTTGCCGTTCACAATCAGTGAGTTATAACGATACAAATCCCAAAATGGGAGATATGGGAGATTTTTTACGCAACTGATATTATTTAAACTAAATCGGATCAAATAATATTGTTGTGTTTTTAACAATCCAATA
>ULXU01064039.1_pt1 | contig 23709 bp, 20 predicted proteins | sample 1961521 | NCBI WGS metagenome assembly ULXU01 (sample SAMEA4835845, study PRJEB28245) | human gut metagenome | biome: gut microbiome; material: fecal sample | place: Denmark | collected 2008
ATGTTTATCATGTGGCTCGGCGAGCGCATCACAGACAAGGGTGTTGGCAACGGTATATCGTTTATCATCCTTATCGGTATCATCGCGCGTCTGCCGGGGGCATTCATCGAGGAGTTCATGGGCCGCATCTCGTCGGCACAGGGCGGCTTGGTGATGCTTGTAATCGAAATCGTGCTTTTGTTTGCAGTGATTCTCGGCGCAGTCCTTTTGGTGCAGGGCACACGCAAGGTGCCAGTGCAGTATGCGAAGAGAATTGTCGGCAACAAGCAGTATGGCGGTGCGCGCCAGTATATCCCATTGAAGGTTAACGCAGCGGGTGTGATGCCTATCATTTTCGCACAGGCAATCATGTTTATCCCGTTGACATTGGCAGGCTTCGGCTCGCGTGGCGAGGCAAGCTCGATTGTCAAGGCATTGACCAACATGGAGGGTTTCTGGTATAATTTCATTTACTTCTTGATGATTGTGGCGTTTACATATTTCTACACGGCCATCACCGTGCGTCCGACACAGATGTCGGAGGATATGAAGCGCAACAACGGATTTATTCCGGGAGTGAAGCCGGGCAAGAAAACGGCCGACTATCTCGACTCTATCATGTCGAGAATCACCCTTCCGGGATCAATCTTCTTGGGTATTGTTGCGATCATGCCGGCGTTCGCAAGAATCTGCGGCGTGACACACAGTTTTGCACAGTTCTTTGGAGGAACATCGTTGCTGATTATGGTGGGTGTCGTTCTCGACACGCTTCAGCAGATTGAAAGTCATCTGTTGATGCACCATTATGACGGACTGATGAAATCCGGAAAATTAAAAGGCCGTACCACAGGTTCGGGTTATTAATTTGGGTCCAGGATGATTTATCTGAAGACAGATGAAGAAATAGAGTTGATGCGTGTGAGTAATCTTCTCGTGGGGAAGACGCTCGGCGAATTGTCGAAGTGGATTGCTCCGGGGATTACCACGCTGAAACTTGACAAGATAGCGGAAGAGTTCATTAGAGACAATGGAGGCGTTCCGGGATTTCTCGGGTATGCGGGCTATCCCAACACACTTTGTGTTTCGGTCAACGAGACGGTTGTGCATGGGATTCCGTCGAGCGCCACGTTGCGGGAGGGCGACATAGTGTCGATTGACTGCGGAGCCGTCGTTGACGGCTACAATGGCGACTCGGCATATACATTTGCAGTCGGCGAGGTGGAACCGCGTGTGCGGGAGCTGCTGACGACTACGAAGGAAGCTCTTTACCTCGGCATCGCTCAGGCGGTGGAAGGCAACCGCATCGGGCATATCGGCAATGCCGTGCAGGAGCACTGTGAGAAGCGTGGCTTCTCGGTGGTGCGCGAGATGACCGGGCATGGAATCGGGCGCAAGCTCCATGAGGAGCCGGCAGTGCCCAACTATGGCCGCCGCGGCGTCGGACCGTTGATCAAGGAAGGGATGTGCATAGCCATCGAGCCAATGATCAATATGGGCAGCCGCAACATTGTGATAGAACGTGACGGCTGGACTTGCCGCACCAAGGACCGCAAGCCGTCGGCTCATTTCGAGCATACGGTGGCAATCAGAGGAGGCAAGGCCGAAATCCTTTCTTCATTTGAATTTATTGAGGGTGAGAATCAGCAGTAACAACAACGGATAAACCAAGGAAAATAAGAAATATGTCAAAACAAGCAGCAATAGAGCAAGACGGAGTTATCGTGGAGGCGTTGTCCAACGCAATGTTCAAGGTAGAACTTGAAAACGGCCATCAGATAACCGCCCACATCTCCGGAAAAATGCGTATGCATTACATCAAGATCCTTCCGGGAGACAAAGTCAGGGTAGAGATGTCGCCCTATGACCTTTCGAAGGGAAGAATTGCTTTTAGATACAAATAAAAAAAGAAATACAATGAAAGTTAGAGCATCAGTAAAGAAGCGCACGGCTGACAGCAAAATTGTCAGAAGAAAAGGTCGCGTGTACGTAATCAACAAGAAAAATCCAAAATTAAAACAACGTCAAGGATAATTTTATTATTTTTGCAAAAAAAATATAATAGTATATGGCAGTACGTATTGTAGGTGTAGACTTGCCCCAAAATAAGAGAGGAGAAATAGCCCTTACATATATCTTCGGCATCGGCCGCAGCTCAGCCAACAAGATTCTGGCAGCAGCTGGCGTTGACAAGGATATCAAGGTGCAGGATTGGACCGACGCTCAGGCAGCAGCCGTGCGTGAGGCTATCGGAGCAGGCTACAAAGTAGAAGGTGATCTCCGCAGCGAGATCCAGTTGAACATCAAGCGTTTGATGGATATCGGTTGCTATCGTGGCATCCGTCACCGTAACGGTCTTCCAGTGCGTGGACAGAGCACAAAGAACAATGCCCGCACACGCAAGGGACGTAAGAAGACAGTCGCTAACAAGAAAAAAGCTACTAAATAAAATTAAAGTATGGCAAAAAAAACAGTCGCAGCAAAGAAGAGAAATGTTAAGATCGACGGAGTCGGTCAGTTGCATGTACACTCATCTTTCAACAACATCATTGTGTGCTTAGCAAACAGTGAGGGACAAGTAATCTCATGGTCGAGCGCCGGCAAGATGGGATTCAGAGGATCGAAAAAGAACACACCGTATGCAGCCCAGATGGCAGCACAGGATTGCGCTAAGGTTGCTTACGATCTTGGATTGCGCAAGGTTAAGGCCTACGTGAAGGGACCGGGTAACGGACGTGAGTCGGCTATCCGTACGGTACACGGAGCAGGAATCGAGGTGACAGAGATCATCGATGTTACACCGCTTCCACACAATGGATGCCGTCCTCCAAAAAGAAGAAGAGTATAATCTCTGAATAAACAAAACTAAGGATCCAGCCGATGTGAAATAGATTGCACCAACAACCACCTCTCTGCAATCGCGGCTGCACTAAGCGGATTCGATAAAAACTTTAATTTTTAAAAGAATAAAAAATGGCAAGATATACCGGACCAAAAAGTAAAATTGCAAGAAAATTCGGCGAACCCATTTTCGGTGAGGACAAAGTTCTCTCAAAGAAGAACTATGCTCCTGGTCAGCACGGTGCCAACAAGAGAAGAAAAACTTCAGAGTATGGCAAGCAGTTGCTCGAAAAACAGAAAGCCAAATATACTTACGGTGTTTTGGAAAAACAATTCCGTAACTTGTTCGCCAAAGCAGAGCGTACCAAGGGTATTACGGGTGAGGTATTGCTGCAGTTGCTCGAGGCACGCCTCGACAATGTAGTTTACCGTTTGGGCATCGCTCCGACACGTGCGGCAGCGCGTCAGTTGGTTTCTCACCGTCACATCACAGTGAACGGCTCAGTGCTCAACATCCCTTCTTACAGCGTAAAGGCAGGCGACGTTGTTGCAGTGCGTGAGAAATCAAAGTCATTGGAGAACATCGCTGACGCGTTGGCAGGCTTCAACCACAGCAAATACCCATGGCTTGAGTGGGATGAGAGCATCAAGGGAGGCAAATTGCTTCACTTGCCACAGCGTGAAGACATTCCGGAGAACATTAGAGAACAGGCTATCGTCGAGTTGTATTCTAAACAGTAAAATTGTAAATATCCATGGCTATTTTAGCATTTCAGAAACCTGATAAAGTATTAATGCTCGAGGCAGACAACCGTTTCGGAAAGTTTGAGTTCCGTCCGTTGGAGCCGGGTTACGGAGTAACCGTCGGCAATGCCTTGCGAAGAATATTGCTTTCTTCGCTCGAGGGTTATGCTATCTCGTCTATCCGTATAGACGGAGTGAAACACGAGTTTGCAACTATTCCTGGTGTTATAGAGGATGTTACCAACATCATCTTGAACCTCAAGAAAGTTCGCTTCAAACACCTCGTGGAGACAGATGAGCCGACCGCGGGCAAAATCAACGTATCGGGCAAAGAAGTCTTGACAGCCGGTGATTTGGGCAAGGAGCTGAGCGGGTTTGAGGTGTTGAACCCTGACTTGGTGATTTGCCATTTAGATCCAACTGTGGCTTCGTTCACGATGGACTTTACAATCAATAAGGGTCGCGGCTATGTACCAGCCGACGAGAATGTCCAACCGACAGACGCTGTCGACGTGATAGCCATCGACTCTATCTATACTCCGATTGTCAACGTGAAGTATGCGGTAGAGAACTATCGTGTAGAGCAAAAGACTGACTACGAGAAATTGGTTCTTGAGATTTCTACTGACGGATCTATCCATCCGAAGGAGGCATTGAAAGAGGCAGCCAAGATTCTGATCCATCACTTTATGCTGTTCTCTGACGAGAAAATCGCGTTGGAGACAACAGAAACTGACGGCAATGAGGAATTCGACGAGGAGGTGCTCCACATGCGCCAGCTCTTGAAGTCCAAACTTACCGATATGGATCTTTCTGTCCGTGCGCTCAACTGCTTGAAGAGCGCGGAGGTGGAGACTCTCGGCGAACTCGTTCAGTTCAACAAGACAGATTTGTTGAAATTCCGCAACTTCGGTAAGAAGTCGCTTACGGAACTTGACGAACTGTTGGCAAGCTTGAACCTTTCGTTTGGAATGGATATTTCAAAGTATAAATTAGATAAAGAATAATTACAATGAGACATAATAAGAAAATCAACCACTTAAGCCGTAAGAAAGCGCACTTGGACGCAACATTGGCGAATATGACCATTTCGCTGATCATGCACAAGCGCATTTTCACCACTTTGGCCAAGGCTAAGGCTTTGCGCATCTATGCAGAGCCTATCATCAACCGCGCTAAGGACGACACTACGAACTCTCGCCGTGTTGTGTTCAGCTACTTGCAGAACAAGAATGCAGTGACTGAGCTGTTCCAGGAAATCGCTAAGAAAATTGCAGACCGTCCAGGTGGCTACACTCGTATCATCAAGACTGGCAATCGCCTTGGTGACAACGCTAAGACTTGCTTCATCGAACTCGTTGACTACAATGAGAACATGCTTAAAACAGCAGGCAAGAAGAAAACTACCCGTACACGCCGCTCTCGCAAGGCTGCTGCAGAGGCTCCTGCTGCTGAGGCACCTGCAACTGAAGCTCCTGCTACAGAAGAAAAGGCTGCAGAATAATCGAGTATTTTCAGATACTATTATAGGGCGAGACAACACGCAAAGTGTTGTCTCGTTTTTTTGTTTTGTAGCCATCCGAAATCGGCCGCCGTCAACGGTCAGTTTGCAGCCAAAAAAGCTCCGCGACGAAATGCGCCTCGGTGGATGCCTCTGCAACCGCCGAAGAGCGGTTGTATAAATAATTTGCAAGGTGATTGCGGTTGTGTTATTGGATTTGCAAACTGGCCATGAGTTGACATCTACAACCGCTCTTCGGCGGTAGATGTGTGTGCGTGGCGTCACGGGGTAGGCAAACAAACCCCGTGCTAACGTATGAAACCGCTCTTCGGCGGTTTTTCGCATGGCAAAGTGCGTTGTTTATGGGGAAGTGGCGTACCTCCGGCACGCAGTTGAGAGGGAGATGGCTGAGTCCCGGCACGCTGCCGCTTCGCTCCGCGTACCGGGTTACGTGAGGGTGTCATCACTCCGCGACGAAATGCGCCTCTCTGGATGCCTCTACAACCGCTCTTCGGCGGTAGATGTGCGTGCGTTGGCGTCACGGGGTAGGCAAGCCAACCCCGTGCTAACGTATGAAACCGCTCTTCGGCGGTTTTTCAAATGGCAAAGTGCGTTGTTTATGGGGAAGTGGCGTACCTCCGGCACGCAGTTGAGAGGGAGATGCGCTGAGTCCCGGCACGCTGCCGCTTCGCTCCGCGTACCGGGTTACGTGAGGGTGTCGTCGCTCCGCGACGAAATGTGCCTCTCTGGTGCCTCTACAACCGCTCTTCGGCGGTTTCCCTCGGCGTCACTTGCGAAGCCTTTGCCTGAAAAAGCTGCCCGATTCTCTAATCGCAGCAGCCCAATGTACAAATTATTCATTGGTGCTTCCATGGCATTTCAAACTAAAGGACAAACAAATAGAAACGCTGTAAACATCGATGTTTACAGTCACAAAATTAGGGAATAAATCATAATTTGCAAATAAAGGATGCCGAATTTGTAAGTTTAATCTACGAAACGGCGAGTTTTGCCGTTGAGTCATGAATCTGTCTGTGTGTTGATATTTTTTGGTAAAAACAGGCGGTAGAAAATGTGTCTTATTGCGGGAAAATTCGTATATTTGTACGTTTAAAGGCTAATTGAAAAGAGAATGACTGAAAACAAAGAAAACTATAGTGCCAGCAATATCCAAGTGCTTGAGGGTCTGGAGGCTGTGCGCAAACGTCCGGCCATGTATATTGGCGATACGGGACCTAAAGGTCTGCATCATTTGGTTTATGAGGTTGTTGACAACTCCATCGACGAGGCTCTTGCCGGGTATGCCACTCATATTGAGGTGATCATTGGCGAGGACAACTCTATTACGGTTGTCGACAACGGTCGTGGTATCCCAGTCGACAAGCATGAGAAGCTGCACAAGTCGGCACTCGAGGTTGTTCTGACGGTGCTTCATGCCGGAGGTAAGTTCGATAAAGGCTCGTATAAGGTTTCCGGCGGTCTGCACGGAGTCGGCGTTTCGTGTGTCAACGCGTTGTCGTCATATCTGCGTGCCGAAGTGCGCCGCAACGGGCATGTCTATATGCAGGAATACGCTTACGGACATCCGAAGGCACCGGTTGCGATAGTGGGCGACACGGAAGAGACAGGAACGAAGGTGCTTTTCAAGCCAGACCCAAGCATATTCCAGGAAACGACAGTATATAATTACGACACACTCGCCAACCGTCTGCGCGACCTTGCGTTCCTTAACCAAGGCATTCATCTGACGCTTACTGATATGCGTGAGAAAGACGAGAACGGCAATCCAAAGAGCGAGGTGTTTTACTCAACGGAGGGCTTGAAGGAGTTTGTCCGCTATATCGACCAGTCGAAGGAGCATCTCATCGACGACATCATTTATATCAACACCGAGCGCCAGGGCATACCTGTGGAGGTGGCGTTTACTTACAATACAGCGTTCAACGAGAACATCTATTCGTTTGTCAACAATATCGACACCATCGAGGGCGGTACGCACCTTACGGGTTTCCGCCGCGGATTGACGTCGACGTTGAAGAAATATGCCGACGACTCCAAGATTCTTGAGAAGGAGAAGGTGACAGTCGATCCTGCCGATTTCCGAGAGGGGTTGACAGCGGTTATTTCGGTAAAAGTGCTGGAGCCGCAGTTCGAGGGTCAGACAAAGACAAAACTCGGCAACAACGAGGTTATCGGAGCCGTTCAGACGGCAGTCAGCGAGGCGTTGGGCATATATCTTGAGGAGCATCCGAAGCAAGCCCGCACCATCGTGGAGAAGGTGGCGCTTGCAGCCCGTGCGCGTCAGGCAGCCTACAAGGCCCGTGTGAGCATCCAGCGCAAGTCGCCTCTTGGCGGTGGCGGATTGCCTGGCAAATTGGCCGACTGTGAGTCGAACACGGCAGAGGATTGCGAATTGTTTATCGTCGAGGGAGACTCTGCAGGCGGTTCGGCAAAGATGGGCCGTGACCGTGTGCATCAAGCCATCCTTCCGCTGCGCGGTAAGATTCTTAACGTTGAAAAGGCGATGGAGCACAAGATTTTCGACAATCAGGAAATCACCAACATTTTCCGTGCGCTTGGCGTGACCATCGGAACAGAAGAAGACCCGAAGGCACCAAACATCAGTAAGTTGCGCTATCATAAGATTATCATCATGACCGATGCCGATGTCGACGGCGCGCACATTGCCACGTTGTTGATGACGCTGTTCTTCCGCCGTATGCGTCCGATTATCGAAAATGGTTATCTCTATCTTGCCACACCGCCGTTGTATAAGTGCACAAAGGGCAAGACCGAGCGTTATTGCTGGACCGATGACCAGCTGCGCAGCTTCATTCAGGAGTTTGGCCGCGGCGATGAGAAATCGGTGAATGTGCAGCGTTACAAAGGTCTTGGTGAGATGATGGCAGAGCAGCTTTGGGAAACGACAATGGATCCTGAAAACCGTTGGCTCAAGCAGGTAAACATCAGCGATGCCGCTGCCTGCGACCGTATATTCTCGATGCTTATGGGTGAGGACGTGGCTCCGCGCCGTGAGTTTATCGAAAAAAATGCCACTTACGCCAATATCGACGCATAGCGTTGTCAAGGCTACATATAAAAATCAGCGCCGCGGACAATCTCCGCGGCGCTGATTTTTTGTTGACTGAGGCTAAAGCGTGACAGAGTCGAGGTCGTCGGGCACGACGATGTGTCCGCTGAAATTCAGCGCAGCCTCGGCAGCGTAAGCCTTTTGTCTCGACGGCAGCGAGTCGTCTTCAGTATGGTATATGATCAGGTTGCGCGCATGCAGCGTCGCGGCGGTTTTTCCGGCGTCGAGCGCCGTGCTGTGGTGCTTTTCGTAGGGTTTATACCTTTCTGCCTCGCTGTGCAGGCAGAACGCCTCTGTAAGCAGCCAGTCGGCGTTTTGTGCCACGTCGCGGTTTGCATCGTTCAGCGGCTCGTCACCGAGACACACCACGGTTTTTCCTTCTGGCGTCACCGCACGGAATCCGTATTGCTCCTCTTTAGTGGAGTGGAGGCTGAAAAACGTTATGTCCATACCGGCAATCTTCCGCTGGCAACCATCGGTCAGCACGTCGATAACGATGCGTTTCTGAAATATGTCGAAGTCTTTTTTAGAGAACGTCAGCCGGCATATCTCCGTCAGCACGTTGATTACGCGTTTGTGCCCGTAGATGTGCAGCGCGCCGTCGTAAGCCTGTTTCTTTACCGCGTTGACCACAGCGCGTGCCACCCATACGGCACCAATGACGTGGTCGGTGTGGGCATGAGTCAGAAACAGGTGGCCGACGTCGGCAATCGCCACGCCCGCCTTTTCAAGTTGTGTCAGGATGCCGTTGCCTCCACCGGCGTCGACCATCAGCCGCGACACACCGCAGTCGATGATGAAGCACGTGTTGTAGCATCGCGTCACGAAGGCGCTTCCCGTGCCGAGTATGGTAATCCTCTCTGCCATCAGGTTGTTATTTCTTCTGTTTGCAGCAGTGCTTTCTTACGTTGCGGCATGTAGTGTCGGCTTGCATGCGCGTCTTGCGGCAGGCGGTGTCGGCCTGCACACATGTTTTTTTGCAGGCAGTGTCGGTCAGCTCTCTCGCTTTGCAGCAAGTTTTTTGTGAGCGTTGGCAGCACAATTCTGTTTTTTGCTTGCAGCAAGATTTCTGTTTTCCGCATTTCTGTTGCGCGGCGATTATTCCCGCGCCCGCCAATGCTATGGCGGCAATGATTACAAATTTTTTCATAACAGTCTATTTTAATTTTGTCGGTTTGGCAAGTTCAATCACTTCGAGATCCTTTATCGTTCCGCAGTCCACATACAGGCGAATCAGTGTGCGCACCGCCTGCCAGCCGTAGACTCCCGCAGCTCCAGGGTTGATGTGCAGCAGCCCGAGTTGGCGGTCGTAGATCACTTTCAGAATATGGCTGTGTCCGTCAACGAAGATTTGCGGACGCTTCACCTCGAGTTTGAATTTCACCCCAGGCGCGTATTTTCCGGGATATCCGCCGATGTGGGTCATCGCCACGCGCACTCCGTCGGTTTCCCAGTCGCGCCAAGTGCCGAGAGTGCGTCGCATCGGTTGCCCGTCGATGTTTCCAGCCACAGCCCTCACCGGAGCGATGGCGTTCAGACGCTCGAGCACCTCGTCGGTTCCTATGTCGCCGGCATGCCAAATTTCGTCGCATCCTGCGAAATGCGTAGCGTAGCGGTCGTCCCAATATCCGTGGGTGTCGGAAAGTATGCCAATTTTCTTCATTACTCAAAAATACAATAAAAAATGGAGAAAAATATGTTTTTAAACACTATTATAGAAAATGAAATAAAAAGTTTACATCTTTTTATTTAAAAAGTCTTGCACGTATCAAAATCAAGTGTTATATTTGAGGTGTGAAAGGAAAAGTCAAGGCGACTTTTCAGTTCTCCCAATCTTGATTCTTTGGATCAGGTGCCGTGGAAATAAGAATTTATTACCTGAAGAAAAACCGCTTTTTTCGAAATATATATGTTTTTATAGATTGTAGATTTATAGATGGCCTCTGTTGTGAAACAACGGCCATTTTTTTGTGTCCGGTCGCCATGGATGCCTAAAAAATAACACAGCCGGATTTCTTCCCAGAGACCCGGCTGTGTATAAGCTATGCTTCCATAGCTTCCCAAACAAATATATTTTCGATGTATTTTCTGGGACAGAGATAATACTTTTATTTAGTATTCAGTTGTAAAAAAAGTGCTTTTAGATTTAATTTACAAATTTACACATCTGTATAGATGTCTTAGTTTGCTGATTAATAACTGATAATGGTGTGAAAATAAAGTCTGTGCTAAAAAAAGATGATATAGACTAAATGTTAAACATTTTAGTATATTATCATTTCACAACAACTTTTTTCCCATTAACGATATAAAAACCGGCAGGGAGTGCGATAGTCGTTTCATCAGTCACAATTCGTTTCGCCACGATTTGTCCGGCAACGTTGTAGACGGCAACAGAGGTTGGAGATGCAACGCTTATCTTTACGGCTCCGCTGACAGCCCAAATGCGTGCATCGTCGGCAGTTTCGGTTGTAGAAATGCCACCTAAAACGTCTTTGAGGTTGATTGACATCACCGTTGCGGTGAAATCCTTCTGGTTTGTATAGTCATACACGTTTCCGAGCACGTTGATGCCCTTTCCTTTGGCGCGTACACCGGCGAGTAGAGAGCTGTTGACAAACTTGGCGTAGAAAGTGGTCGGATATCCCGCGCTTGCAGGCTCGTTGGTTGTTGCGATTACGTTTTCGCTGGCATTCTCACCGTCGAATTCAAACAGCGAAGAGCCCTGCTTGTCGGCGTTGGCGATGTTGTATCCGAAAGCATAGATTTTGTTGCCTTTGATGGTTGCGCTGTAGAGACCAGAGATGCCCTCGCTTACGCACACACCTTTTGACAGCGCACCGTCGGCAATGCTGAAGCCAATCACCATGCCCTCAAGCTTTGTGCCCGACGACATTGTGACAGCATCTGTCGCACCGGCAGCGGTATATCCGCCTTTCACAAGTCCGGAAACCAATACAAAACCCTCGCTCACGTCGATACCTTTTACTTGCGAAGTGTGCTTGCCGTCGGAAGCGGCTACAGAGTTTGCGATGCTTGCCCAGACAGGGACAAGGTCGGTTGAGAACGCGGCGGCAAACACATCGTCGAATGTGGTCGGGGCAAGCGTGATGTCGGCAAAAGCGATAGTGTTGCCTTCCGCTTTCGCTTTCACGCGTCCGGCAACAAAGATTTTACCGTCGGCAAAAGTCACAGCGTCGATATAGTCCTCAGCGTCGGTGCCTGAGATGTCGAAACTCTTCACGAAGTTTCCGGCATTGTCAAGTTTCACGAGATAGAGCGACTTGGCAGAGCGTGCAGCCACGGTGTTTTCTCCAAAAGAGAGCGTTTTTGCATGCTGTCCGCCGATATAGATGTTGTCGGTGTTGTCGACAGCGATTTTCGCAGTCAAAGAGCTTGCATCGTCGGCAGCGAAATGCTTGAACCAGTCGAGGTGGCCGTCGGCAGAAATTTTAAGCACGACAATGTCGTAGACCGCGCTTCCGGCAAAAGCCTTTTCTATGGTCGTTGTGTGGTTGTCGGCGTCAACGATGTCAAGAATTGAGTTGGCAGGAATGTCGGTGGCTTCTTTTGCGTTGAATGCAGTGAAACTTGTCACGGCAGCCACAACCACACCACCGTCAGAAGTGGTGGCGGCAGAAGCGTTTGCCACGCGACCCTGTTTTGAATAAACGTGCCAAGCGGCTGTCCCGTCGGCGTTCACTTTGGTGAGAAGCAGGTTGTCGTTGCCCGAAGTGGCCTTGTTTGGCGCGCCGAACGCCACCTTCTCCTGGCTGCCGAAGTTGACGAAATTCAGCGAGTTGTCGTTGCCTTTCGATACGAATTTCGACACGAGGAAAGTGTTGTCGTCACTTGCCGCCACGGCTTCAGGCGTGCTGATTCCGTTATTTGCGTTGATTGGAGTCACCCAGTTTGCAGTTGCTGTGAATCCCTGTGCGCCTGCAGACATAGCCGAGGCTGCGAGAATCATTGAAAAAAGTAAGTTTTTGTTCATATAAATAATTTTTTAATGTTAGAAAACGAGTCCAATGGTCGCCGCGTAATTTGAGGCGTTCGCCGATCCGGCATATCGTAAACCAGTCCAAGCCAAGCGGCAGAAAATGCCGAGGCTGGGTTTCATCGCAAAGTCGGCTTGTGCGGTGGCGTGGTATGTGTAGTCATTGTTTGCCATCAGCAGGTATTGTTGTTCGACAGAGGCGTTCAGCGCAACCATGTCGGACTCCGGTATAGCCAGTTTTGAAGAAGTGCATATGCGTGCAGACGCGCCTGCTTCGGCCGACAGCGTCCATTGTTTGGAGCGCCAAGCCACTGCAGCGTCGACGCCGGCGATGGCAGCATTGCCTTCCATCAGGCGTTCCGGCTCGGTATACCGCCATCGGTCGGAAGCATATCCGCCAGTGGCTCTGGCTTGTATGCGCACATTGTCGAAAGTATGCTCGTAGGCAAGGCACAACGAGCCCTCGGTGGTCGACCTGCGGAACATCGTTAGCGATGCGATTTCCGGATATATGTTGTTTTCCGCCTCGCCAAAGATATTCTCATTTCCGTCGCGTTGTGTGCGGGTGATTTCAGCCTCCACAGCAAACGTATTTGTCGCGGCAAAACGTGTCAGGATGTGGGCGGCGGCATTGAAGCGGTGCTCGGCGACCGACGCCATCGGTAGCTCGTTGAGCGACGATATGATTTTGTCGAACCCGAAATAATCATAAGCCACGTGTATGCCGGCATCGGTGATTTTTCCTAAAGCCGAAGCCGCGTCGGCTTGGATGCCGAAATTTCTGCCGTTGTAGTATGTGTTGGTGTTCGAGCCGCGGAAACGGAAATAGTCGGTTCCGAGGCCAGTGGCATGGTAGACCGTAGGCTGAAACGTCTCGTTGTAGAATTTCACCACGTTTGTCTGTTTGTATTTTCCCGCTTTAAGCGCCACTCCGAGCCACCGCCACCGCATTCCGGCGGCGAAGTCGAGGTCGCTTGTCAGGTTTCGCGGACGAGGGTCGACGGTGCGGTAGGCAAGAAGAGCGTTGTAGCCGGCAAAGGCACCGAGCGTCACGCCGCCTTTCAATGTGTGCGCAAAGCCACCGCTGAATCGGTAGTTCTCCTCGTGGAGGTCGCCGCCGACAAGGTCGGCAGTGACATAAGGATATACCGTCTGATAGTCAGACGACTCGTTCAACATCACGTTGCGCCGTTGACCGAAATCGTATCCAGCCTCGCCCCAGATGTCGTTGCTTCCTTTCTTCACATAAGCTTTCGCCTCTATTCCCGCGCGGTTCGATCCGTCGCCCTCCTCAATCAGTCTCGCCTCCTGCTGACTGTCGTATCTCCAAAAAGCATCAATCGTAGTTAGAGAAGAAGCAAACCGGTCTTTCATCAGCGCCGGATTGCCGTAACGCCAAGTCGCCACGTTGGTTTCAAGACTTGAATGGCAGAGGCGTCGCGTCAGCACGTCGGTTTTTTGTTGCGCCGCGACTGATGCCGAAGCCAGAATGATTGATATGTATATAAGTCGTTTCATTCGCAATGTCATTTTATTATCTGCACACCGTCGTAGGTTATTGTCGAAGCCTTCTCACCGCTGGCATTTACTGCCGACTGCTGCACCTCGATTATTGAAGGCGTGCAGGCGGGGTTGAAGTCGAGCGAAGAATTGTTGGAGTCTTTCAGTACTCTGCGCCCGTCGGCTGTCAGATACAGCATTTTCCGGCGCACGCTTTTGAAGAATCGGTCGCTGTCGGAGCTCATCCGTCCGCACCAAGTCCAACCGGCGTCGATTGCCGCCGGCAGCACGTTCCATTTGCGGTCTGACTCCACGCTGCAGTTCACGCCGTCAACAATCCATTGATTCGGAATCTTGAATCCGTCGCCGTTCATGGGGAAAGTGCCCGACGGGAGGTACAGCGTATAATTGTAGGTGTAGTAATAGTCGGTCAGAAACTCCTGTTTGCTGACAGGGATGCGTGCAAGAGCAAACGACGTGAATCCCTGGTTGTGGAGAATGAAAATGCTCTTCGTGTCGCAATACCATTTGTCCATATTTGGCACCTCGGGATTGTCGATGTCTGTTTGGCTCGGCACGGTTGATTCGTCATACCATTCGAAGTCGGCGTCTGACAGGTTGAATGAGTTTTCGTTCGACACGCGATGGTCGATAGCTGTGTCGCAGATGGTGAGCGACTGCCCTGGCAGCACGGGATGGTCGGTGCCGCTGCCCGGAATCACATAGACGGCGTGCACCGTCATCGCCTGATTCTTGAGGTCGGGCGAGAACTTGTACGACTGGGTGGAGCGGAACTTCGATTCCACAAACGCCAGTCCGTCGGCATACAGCACATGGTCGGTGTTGTTGTAGATTTTGAAATATGTGTCGCCTATGTAGCTTGAACCGGATGTGCGCCGAGTGCCTGTGAAGAAGATTTCCTCGAAGATGAAATCATCGTTGTCGGCGACAAGATACACTGGAAGCGACAGCCTGATGCCGTCGGCAGTGGCACGCACCGCCTCGGCATTGCCCGACAGTCTGCCCTTTACGGTGGCGGCATCGTCACCAGAGCCGTTGGTGTAGGTCACATCGGCTTGATATGAGCATTCGTAGAAGCCCGCCGGCAGCGAGATTGCACCTGTGGTGTTGAATGTTGTTGTCTCGCCGGTGGTCAGGTTGCGGAACGAGAGCTGCTCGTTGTCGATTGTCAGGCCGGCAACGTCGGTCTGCGGCACTATTTCCACCGTAGCATTGACGCGCGGCACACTGGCATCGTCGGCGCAGGCCTGCAGCAGCGCAGCCGTTATTGAGATTAATATGTAGAGAAATCGTCGCATAGTGTTAAAAAGTTAAGTTGGCCTCCACTCCGAAATACGGACTCACGTTGCGGCGGATTTTATAGCCGTTGGAGTAGTAGTCGGGGGTGTAGTCGATTATTTTGTTTGCAAACATTGACAGACGCAGGAATTTGCCTATGGTTTTTGTCGCTTTCAGGTTGACGCTCATGGCAAACGGCACGGTGAACTGTCGGAAAGCATCGTCGTTGTATGTCTTTATGAGTCGGCTCAGCACGGGGTCGGCCGCCGAGGCATCGGTGTATTCGTGCAGAGCGCCGTCGGCGGCATCGAGATATGCTGTAGGGCGTCCGTTTTTCGGCATGTCCTGTGTCTTGACAAACCAAGAACATTGCACTGATGTGGCGAAAATCAGTCCCCATTCAGGAATTTGAGTGTCAAACATCAGGTTGGTCGACAGCGTCTCGTTCCAGTCTCCGTCGTTCCAGTCGTACAGTCCAACGTATCGGTCGCTGACGGCTGAACCGTCGACCACGTCGGCAACCGACACAAACATCGGCAGACTGTTGCTGTAGCGCGTCTTGAACCACGCACCGTTGATGTTTACGCGTGTGCGCAGCGGGCGGATGCGTGCCGACGTGAATTGGAACTCAATTCCCTCTTTGTCTATCCTCGTGCCGTTGTCGGCGCGTGTGTATCCGTCAAGTTTGCGCTTGGGGGTGTATGGCAGTCCTTCGAGCGACGGTTTCCCTGTCAGCGAACGGCTGTCGATGGCAGTCTCGTCATAATCGTTGTAGTCGTAGACTCCGTATACAGCCATATACCTGAATCCCGACGACATATTCTCGCGAAAATAGTCGACAGAGATTGTGTTGTCGCCAAACGAAAAGTCCATGCGCAGCTCTTTCTTAATGTTTGAGGCAGGGCGTATGTTGTAGTTCGTCGGGTCCTGAATGTAGCTGCGCACCACAAACCTGCTGTAGTCCTGCGGATGGTTTGGGTCGTAGTAACCCAGTTCGGTGATGTCGTTGTAGTACTTGTCGGGATAGAGATAGTTGAGAGTGGGCATTTTCGACGTCTTGCCCACACCGCTGGCAAAACTCAGTGCAATGCGGTGTCCAGCCCATTCCCATGCGGGCAGCGACCACTTCAGGTTGGCGCGCGGGTCGAGGTAGATGTGGCCCTTCATCGCATACCGGCTGTCGAGTCCGGTAAGGCTGTTTGTGCGCAGACCGGCCTGCAGCTCGATCCTGTGGGATGCAAGTTCTGCCTTGCCGTTGTACTCGATGAACGCCGACACCTGCGACAGGGCAGGGATGTCGCTGAACTTGCGTGGACGCGAGCCCCATCCCGACACAGACAGCGGACGGCTTAGGTCGTAGACCTGACCGCGTCCGAAATTCTTGGCATAGTTCCAGTCGGCACCGGCGAGCAGGTTGCTGGTCAGCGCGCCCGTTGTCAGCGCAAAGTTGGCTTTCGCTTTTGCGTAGGCGGTGAAAGGCTTTCCGTCGCTGAGAAACGAAGCCTCATACTCGGAGAATATCAGTGCCGCGTCGTGCACGCCTTCCTCGCTGGTAGTGGGCACAATGCCGTAGCGTTGCGGCGCCACGAGCCGGCGCTGTGTGAGGCGGTCGAACTGCTGCGTTATCAGCGTGTTTATGTCGATGCTTTTAAACAATCCTTTCGCTGTCGGACGCCAGGAGATGTTGTTGGTTATGGCTATTTTGTTGTATGTCGACTTGTATTCGTCAATGCGTCCGTAGTTTATGTCGGGGTCGGACTTGCTGTTGTCAAACGAGCCGGTATAGTCGACGGCGGCGGAGTAGCGCAGAGCGTCGGTGTTGAGCGTAAGTCGCAGCGAGCCGTTGCCGCGTCGGTATTTCTGCAGGTTGTTTGTCGGGTCGGGCTTTGCGTCGAGTATGCCTGCGTCAATGTTGAGGAGTGCGGTGTGGCTCAGCTTGAGTCCTTTTCCCAACGACAATAGTTTGCTGTAGCCGTCGGCCTTGAAACGTGCGGTGAATGGCGTGGAGCGGCGTATCTTGTTGATTTTAACCATTCCGCTTGTGAGGTTTCCATATTCCACCGACGGGATGCCGCGCACCACTTCCACACTTTCCACATCGTCGGTCGAGATGGAACGCATGTCAACACCGCGGTTGGTGGTGTTGAGGTTGTTTTCGGTCGACGATGTCGTGGTGGATGATTGTGTTGACGACAAAGGTGTGTATTGCATATTGGCATCGGTCGACAGGGGGTTGCCGTCAACCACAAACAGCGTTCCCAGGGAGGAGATTGCATAGTTGTTGTTGACCGAAGAGTTGCCTTGCGCGTCCATTGTGCCGGTTTCGCGCAGCCCTATTGTGTTGGCTGTCGACAGGTCGGGGTCTTTCTGCTGTCCTCCGGGCAGCAGTTGCATAAGGTCGCTGAGGCTGGTGGGCTGCAGAAATTCCATTGCCGAGCGGTCTATGCGCGAGGCCGTGACAGCACCTTGCGACTCCTTGGCAGTAACCACCACTTCGTGCAGCTCTGCAGCCATGACGATGGAATCGATGCGCGCCTCCTCTCCGCTTTTTTGCTCAGGTTTCTGCGATTGGGCTGGCAGCCATCCGGCGGCCAATAGTGCCAATGCAGCCAATATGTTGAGCCTTATTAGTTTGTGCATACGTTTAACTTCAATTGTGTACGGTGCAAAATTAGTTTGTGATGCGGGCGATTTCAATCGCAAAAAGTAGGTAATATGCAGATTTTGGGAGCTTTGTCGGTCATCATTTGTTGCGATTCTTGATTTTTTTGGCTGTTTCGGTGCAGTGAAGACTGTCAGGTGGCGTTTACAATACGTAAAAAACAAAAGTAACTATGATATTTAATTCAAAAAGCGGTTGGAAATGGTTGTCGGCGACGTTGTTGCCGGTGCTCGGTTTTGCAGGATGCGGTAATCCCGGAGATAGCCCCGACTTGTATGGCACACCGACGAGCGACTATCAATTCAAGGGGCGTGTCACAGATGCCGACGGGAAACCTGTAGAGGGCATAAAAGTGGTGTCGGGCATTGTAGAGGGCGACAGGGTGTTTCATGAAGACTCGGTGTCTACGGATGTCGACGGACACTTCGTCACCAACAGGAAATCATCCACGTCGATTGAGTGGCAGGTGAGGGACAATATGCGCATACTTACGTTTGAGGATACGAAAAACGGCATTTTTGCCAACGACACCGTGCGTAGCGTGGACATGACCGTGAAGCAGTTGCAAAAGGGCGACGGCGCATGGGATAGAGGAAGCTTTGAGGTGACCGTGCCCGATAAAAAATTGAAGCGCAGATGAAGCAACCCAACTCATTGTCGCTGCGCCGCCGCGTGGCTCTTGAACTGTGGCGTAAGCGGATGGACATTGCCGTGAAAGAGCATCCTCTAAGACAACTTTTTTGGGAGTGCACTCAGCGTTGCAATCTGCATTGCCGCCATTGCGGCAGCGACTGCAGGGCGGAGGTGGGCGTGGCAGACATGCCGCTTGCCGACTTTACGCGTGTGCTCGACAGTGTTGCCCTCCGCACCGATCCCAATCGGGTGTTTGTCGTTGTCACCGGCGGCGAGCCGTTGATGCGCCATGACATAGCGGAGTGTGGCGCGGCAATTTACGAAAGGGGCTTTCCGTGGGGAATGGTCACCAATGCGTTGGCGCTTACGCCGTTGAAGTTTCAGTCGTTGCTCGATGCCGGCATCCACTCAATGACCGTCAGCCTGGACGGAATCGGCGACGACCACAATTGGATGCGCGGCAATCCCGACAGTTTCCGAATGGTGGACCGCGCCATTGATATGCTTGTGGCGCATCCGGAGGTGAAGTTCGATGTGTTGACATGCGTGAACCGACGCAACTATGGCAACCTTGACGACATAAAGCAGTTTCTTGTGAAAAAAGGAGTGAAGCAATGGCGTGTGGTGGCAGTGTTTCCTGTGGGACGTGCCGCAGCCGACCCGATGATGCGCCTGATGCCCGCCGAATATCGCGGCATCCTCGATTTCATAAAACAGACCCGCAAGGAAGGTGCAATCCACACCAATTACGGCTGTGAGGGATTCATGGGTGATTATGAGGGCGATATCCGTGACTACTTCTTTGGCTGCCAGGCAGGAATAACTACAGGGTCGGTGCTTGCCGACGGCTCTGTTTCAGCTTGTGCGAGCATCCGCAGCGATTACCATCAAGGAAACATCTATGAGGACGATTTTATGGACGTGTGGGAGCATCGTTACCATCCTTACCGCGACCGCGAATGGATGCGCAGGGAGGAATGCTCCGAATGCAAATTTTTCCGCTATTGCCGTGGCGGAGCGATGCATCTGCGTGATTCCGACGGCTCGATGCTGATGTGCCCGCTGCACAGGTTGGGATAACGCGTTTTTGGGGAAGGAATTTTTAGACGGAAAAATGTAAATAAGCGTTAATAAAACATAAATAAATCTGCACACGCATTACGTTGTATGCGAATTAATGGCTACCTTTGCGTCGCGAAACTCGGCCAGGGTCTATTGTCTTAGATCCGCAAACCTCAGGGGAATAGAGGGAAATAAACATTTTAAAAGCGTGCTGTCTCCATCTCGAAGACAGCACGCTTCCTTTTTATGAAACGCTAATAAAACTTCGTTGTTTAGTTGCGGTTTCCGCCACGGTTTCCACCGCGGTTTCCTCCACGGCGGTCATCGCGATGTCCGCCTCCACGGCGGTCGCCGTCGCGACGTGGTGGGCGAGCCGGACGCTCAGGCTCTACGTAGCCTTCCGGCTTCGGAAGCAGAGCGCGCATTGACAAGCGGAACTTGCCTGTTTTCTTGTCGATTTCGATGAGTTTCACTGTCACCTCGTCGCCCTCGTGCAAACCGGTGTCTTCCATCTTTTCGAAACGCTCCCATGCGATTTCAGAGATGTGGAGCAGACCGTCGCGGTTAGGCATGAATTGAACGAATGCGCCGAAGTCCATGATTGAAACAACTTTACCTGTGTAGGTCTCACCTTCTTCAGGCTGCGCTACGATGCCCTTGATAAGTGCCATAGCTTTGTCGATTGCGTCCTTGTTTGGAGCGGCAACCTCGATGTTGCCATGGTCGCCTTCTTCCTCGATAGTGACGATTGCACCCGACTGTTCCTGGATGCCTTGGATGATTTTTCCGCCCGGGCCGATGACAGCTCCGATGAATTCCTTCGGAATAACCAATGCCTCGATGCGTGGCACGTGAGGCTTGTAGTCTTCGCGTGGCGCAGGGATTGTTTCGTTGATGATTCCGAGGATGTGCAGACGGCCTTCGCGAGCCTGGTTGAGGGCTTTCTCAAGGATTTCGTAGGAAAGTCCGTCGCACTTGATGTCCATCTGTGTTGCGGTGATACCGTCAGTTGTACCGGTCACCTTGAAGTCCATGTCGCCGAGGTGGTCCTCGTCGCCGAGAATGTCGGAAAGAATGGCATATTTAGGACTGTCGTAGTCTGTGATAAGACCCATTGCAATACCCGCAACCGGCTTTTTCATCTTCACACCGGCGTCGAGCAGCGACAATGTGCCTGCGCATACTGTTGCCATCGACGATGAGCCGTTCGACTCAAGGATGTCGGAAACGATGCGGCAAGTGTATGGGAAATTGTCAGGGAACATGCGTTTGAGTGCGCGGTGGGCAAGGTTGCCGTGACCGATTTCACGACGTCCTACGCCGCGTTGTGCCTTTGCTTCTCCTGTTGAGAATGGAGGGAAGTTGTAGTGCAGCAGGAAGCGTTCTTTGCCCTGGTTGAGCACATCGTCGAGAATCTTCTCGTCGAGTTTTGTGCCGAGGGTACAAGTGGCGAGAGCCTGAGTCTCTCCACGGGTGAACACTGCAGATCCGTGAGGGCCTGGAACGTAGTCAACCTCGCACCAGATAGGACGGATTTCGTCGGTCTTACGGCCGTCGAGACGGATGCCTTCGTCGAGGATGCAGCGGCGCACGGCTTCTTTCTCCACATCGTGGTAGTAGCGGGCCACGAGCGGTGCTTTCTCGTCGCGTTCTTCTTCAGGTATTGTCTCAAGATAGTCTTCCTCGATTTTCTTGAACGACTCGTTGCGCCATTGCTTGTCGGCGCTGCCGGCCTTAGCCACGGCGTATGCTTTTTCGTAGCATTTGTCGTGTACGTCTTTGCGGAGGTCTTCGTCGTTGACCTCATGGCAGTATTCGCGTTTCACGGCGCCTACTTCCTTGGCGAGCTCCATCTGTACGAGGCATTGAGCCTTGATTGCTTCGTGAGCGGCTTTGAGTGCCTCAAGAAGTTCAAGCTCTGAAACTTCGTTCATCTCGCCTTCCACCATCATGATGTTGTCGTAGGTTGCGCCAACCATCAGCTCGATGTCGGCACGCTCAACCTGCTCGAAGGTAGGGTTGATTACGAATTCTCCGTCGACGCGGGCCACGCGTACTTCTGAGATTGGTCCGTGGAAAGGCACGTCGCTGACAGCAATTGCAGCTGATGCTGCCAATCCTGCCAATGCATCTGGCATGTCTACGCCGTCTGACGAGAACATTATGATGTTGACGAATGTGTCTGCATGATAGTTTTCAGGGAACAGCGGACGAAGCACGCGGTCTACGAGGCGGGAAGTCAGAATTTCGTAGTCTGACGAGCGTCCCTCGCGTTTCTGGAAACCTCCAGGGTAGCGGCCTGCTGCCGAGAATTTCTCTTTGTACTCAACTTGGAGAGGCATAAAATCAACACCCTCTCCGGCTTCTTTCGCTGACACTACAGTTGCAAGGAGCATGGTGTTCCCCATTCGCAACTCTACTGCGCCATCAGCCTGTTTTGCCAGTTTGCCTGTTTCGAGAGTAATCTCGCGGCCGTCGGCAAGCGTGATGGTCTTTTTAATCGGATTCATATTTAATTCTTTATCTTCAAAAATTCCCACAAAGATAATAAACGTTTGCTGACTAACAAACTATTTCCTTTAAAATGATGTGTTTTTGAAAAAAAACATTGTGCTGAACGGTGGTTTTTGCGTCGATTAGCAAACCGGTCTTCTTGTGTATAATCCCAGACTTGAGCTCGATTTTAATTTTTTTGCTACCCTTTTGCTACCCAACAAAAGAAAAACGCTTGTAAGTCGACTTACAAGCGTTTCTGTGTACCCAGACCCGGGATCGAACCGGGATGGATTTTACTCCACTGGTGTTTGAGACCAGCGCGTCTACCAATTCCGCCATCTGGGCATAAGCGTTGTTGGCTTTTGCGAGTGCAAAGGTAATGCGCCTTTGTGGAATGTGCAAATTTTTGGGCGAAAAAATGAAAATAAATTTTGCTGTCTTACCTGCGGTCGTTGCCGAAATTGTTGGAATTCCGCAGGTTAGGGTCGTTTGGATTGGAGAAATCGCTGAATCCGTTTTCTTCATCCTCGTCGGTTTCGGTCTTTTCGGTGTTCACTTTTTCCCACTTCTTTCGTTCCGGTTTGTTCTTCTTTATAGCTTCAGGCTTCTGCTTGTCGATAGGGGTGGCGTAGATGTCCCACGTCTGTTCCACGTCCCAGTTTTTCTTCAAGTTGATGGCTCTTGGGTAGTAGACCGTTTCCTCCGGTTGCAGATGCATATCGTAGTTTCCGGTGTCGTATTTTCCGTTTCCGTTTCGGTCAATAAACAAGCGGGCGTAGTATTTTCCGGGGAGCAGGTTGAGCAGCTCGGCACGGTGGTTTTTCACCGGAGCCCTCAGCACGATTTTCTCCGTTCCGTCGAGAAGCTCTACAATGGCTGAGTCGCGCACTGCCGGAATGTTGAACACGATGTTGCCGTATTCCTCCATTTTGCGCACGTTGAAGTCAACCTTCAGCGGCTTCGTCTGGAGTCCGTAGATGTCGGTCATCGCAAGCGAGTCGACCGCGAGCTTGTAGGCAGCTCCCGGTTCCCAGTCCACCTTCAGCATAAGGTCGCGCCGGTTCAGTGTGGAGTCGCGCAGGGCGATGCTTTTTATCTCCGCAGGGTAGAATGTCGTGTCGTTTTGCAGTTTGCGTTGCAGATGGAATGCCTCGCGGCTGTAGCGCTCTATCGGCGTGCCGGTCTGCAGCAGCAGCGGCGCGTATACCTCCTGGGTGCCGTTTGCCAGCGGGTGCAGCTCCATAAACCGTATCTGCTCCAAGGAGTCTGTTTCCTCGTTTTTCTTCTTTTTCTTGGCTTTTTGACGCTGGAATGTGAATTTCAGCGTGTCGGTGCCCCACGACAGATTGCTGGCAGTGTCGGTGCGCAGATATGTGGTTGCCACCATCAGCGTGTCGGCCGACACAAGATGTGGCGGACGTATCCAGTAGGTCAGCGTGTCGTTGGTCTGCGAGCGTTCGAGAGTGTACCACTGGTCGGGCACGTCGTTGCGTCCCACTATGCTCAGCGACGGCAGCGTGTCGCTTGCGGCGGCGAAGGTCAGCGATATGCGTGTCGAGTCGACGCGCAGGTTGTTGGCAAGATATTGCGACTTGCGGTCTTCGTTGAACATTGACAGCAGTATGTCGTTGGGAAAATATGCCGGGCGCGTGGCGCGCATGATGGTGTCAATCTCATTAAGGTCGTTATAGACGGTGTCGGCTGCCTCGCGCGAGCCGATGCTCGGCACGATTATTGAGTCGAGGAAAGCAATGTCTTCTGTCGGGTTGCCGAACTTGTAGTCGCGGTCGAGGTCCTTAAGAGCGAAGATGTGGTAGCTTCCCGGCGACACGTTGCGTATGGTGAACTGTCCGCGGTCGTTGGTCAGCGCCACGCGTTGCAGTTTCTCCTTGTGGAAGGCGGAGTCG
>ULXU01022641.1_pt1 | contig 23502 bp, 21 predicted proteins | sample 1961521 | NCBI WGS metagenome assembly ULXU01 (sample SAMEA4835845, study PRJEB28245) | human gut metagenome | biome: gut microbiome; material: fecal sample | place: Denmark | collected 2008
AACTAAATCCTGTTAAAGAAATTTTGATGCGTTTTCTCTGTTTAAGAGTTTGGAAAGGAAGAGTGAAACGATAAAATAGATACGGTTATGGCTATTAAATTTGACTTGTTTGAGAATCCGGTAAAGGACGGAATTGCGGCCCCGAAGCTGCATGCAAAAGTGATTACAAAGGATGTGGTGACCACCCGCGAAATCCAGGAGGCGATACACAAGAAATGTACCGTGGCCCCGGCGGATGTGGCTGCCGTCATCACGGCCCTGAACGATGAACTTTACGAGTACTTGAGCAACGGGTACGCTGTGCACCTGGACGGCATCGGCTATTTCAGTCTGAGTCTGAAATGTGCTCCTGACATTAACCCGAAGTATGTGAAGGACGACGATGTGGAGGTGAGAAGTATCAAGTTCACGCCCGACAAGGACTTGATTGACCGTTTCCGGAGTGTGTATCTGGAGCGGGAGGTGGACGATGCACATCACTCTGCCAAGTTGGACGAAGAAGAGGTGCAGCAGAAGCTGGCAGAGTTTTTCAAGACCCATTCTTTCCTGCAACGGCGGGACTTTGAACGGCTCACGGGTTTCAACCAGTCGAAGGCTACGCGGGTGATTCGGGAGCTGGTGCAGAAAGGGGTGTTGAAGAATGTGGGGACGAAGTTTCAGCCGGTGTATGTGAGAGGGGAAAGAGAGATAGGATGAGTTGAATAATTTTTTCGTTTCTTATTTAGTATCCTGCTTATGATTGATGTTATTAAATTATTTATATAGAGTTCATACCATGTTTTACATATAATTCAGAAATCTCGTTGTGTCATTTCATAGAAAAATATACCTTTGTAAGTTAATATAGATATTTGGACGGTGGCAAACAAAAAGTTTAGATAAGGTGATAATCCAAAAAGAATATATTATTAAATGAATTTGTACACTGCAATAATTATATTTTTCAGTGTATTAGAACAAATTTAGCTAAAGAGAACGAACATGGATATTAGAGAATTTGCTCAAGAATTTCAAGAAAATATTAAGATGGCTGTAGACATGGGTAATACTGATTATGATCAGGAACTTGCTAGTGCTATCTTAGAATATATTGAGGATAATGGAGAGGTCAATGTCCCTGAATTGTGTGCATTTCAAAAGACACGTACACGTATTACAGCATATGATTATAATGATGAAGCAGAATCACTTGACTTGTTTTATTTGATAAAGTCAGAGACTTTACTTGGAAAGATTAATAAAAATAAGATAGAGCAGGGATTCAACTATCTTATGTCTTTCTATCGTGAATCAATGAATAACACATTGTTAAAGTCAGTTAATGTTGACAACAATGATGAAATTGTAGAAGTCGCTAAACTTGTGCAGAGTACGAAAGGAAAGATAAACCAGCTACGTTTGTATATTATTACGGATGGTCTTACAGAGCCTGATGCTGTAGGAGCTGCTGTGGAATCCGATGATGGCGAATACATTATTGAATTTAATGTATGGGATATGCAGCGTGTATATCAACAACATAATATTAGAGCCGGTAAAGAGAAGGTGGAGATTGACTTTCCAGCAGAATATAATACAGAGCTTCAATGCTTGAAGATGAGCGAAGAGAATCCTTTTGTAGATGCGTATATGGCTATTATACCAGGAGCAACTTTAGCGAAGATATACAAGAAATACCAACAGGTTCTGTTAGAGAAGAATGTGCGTACATTTTTGCAGTTTAAAGGTAAAGTAAACAAAGGGATTAGAAAGACCTTACGTGAAGAGCCTGATATGTTTTTCTCTTATAATAACGGCATATCGACAACGGCAAGCGAAATAGAAGTTAAGGAGGTTGATGGCACTTTATATATTACTCGTCTATATGATTGGCAGATTGTGAATGGAGGTCAAACAACTGCATCAATAGCAGCTTCTCTAAATGACAGAGAGGTAGAATTGAGCAAAGTTTTTGTACCTATGAAAGTTAGTGTAATTCGTGATGTTGAGAATAGTGATGAAATCGTGAAAGCTATTTCAACTTCTGCAAATAGTCAAACAGCTATCAAAAATTCAGACTTTTCTGCGAATGATTCGTATCTTGTTGATTTAGAGAAGTTTAGTCGGTCGGAGTGGGTGCCAAATGGTAATTCAAAGCATGTGTGCAAATGGTATTTTGAACGTACTCGGGGGCAGTATCTTGATCAATTAGCACAGCTTAGTGGGTTTAATGAAAAAGCATTTAAACGTGAATATCCCAAAAACCAAAAAATAACTAAAACTGATATTGCTAAATATGAAGCTTCATGGAATATGCAGCCTTATAATGTTTGTCGGGGTGCAGAAAAAAATTATACTATTTTTGTAGAAGACATAAAACGGGAAAAGCCATTGGTTACCAGTAGTTATTTCAAACATGTAGTTGCTAAATGTATTTTGTTTAATACAATTGACTCAATTGTTAAATCAAAAAAGCTTGGTGGTTACAAGGCGAATATGAATGCGTATCTGATGTCAGCTATTGCTTTCTTGTCGGATAAGAAATTGAATCTTAGTTACATTTGGGATAATCAGCAAGTTCAGCAAGAGGTTATTGATCGTATAGAAGAGTTAATACCTTTAGTTTGGATGCATCTTACTGGAGGGGCAAGTGGAGGTAATCAGTCTTCTAACGTTGGTGAGTGGAGTAAAAAACCAGATTGTTGGAATAGACTTAAATTGAAACTCGGTGATATTGATAAATTTAGTTCAGAGTTAATGCAGACTGAAACGAATGAAGATGAGAGTTGTCTTAATGAAGCTCAACAGATTCGAATACAGGAAGCTGAAGCTATTGAGGCGAATTATTGGTTTGCGCTGGCGAATTGGGCTAAATCTAGAGATTTGCTTACACCAATGGATCGTAAAGCTGCTTTTAATTTTGGTACTATGCGTTCACGTAATCGTACATTTAAATCTTTGAAGCAAGCACAATATGCCTTGAAGATAGTTGAAAAGGCAGTAGAACTAGGATTCAAGGGATAGGGATAAAGATAATTATATGGCAACAACAATATACACATATTTACATAATGATGATTTAAATGGCTCACGAATAGTGAGTATGGATGATTGCATGTGTAAATTATACAATATCAAGCGTGAAGATAATGACTTTTTGAAGGATTTCAATGGTGATTTGCAGAACCCTGCTCTTTATATATTAATAAATAAGGATAAGAGAAAAGCATATATTGGAGAAACAGATGATTTTATTAGAAGGATTGTTCAGCATCTTTCTAAGAAAGATTTTTGGGATGAGGTGATGGTTTTTTTAGCTAGTGATGGTGGATCATTAAGTAAAACTGAGGTTCAGTATCTTGAGTGTCTTGCATACAATAAAGCTTATGAAATGAAGTCTTATGATTTATCAGAGAATACTCAAACCCCTAAGAATCCTCATATGAATGTAATGCAGAAAGCTAAAACAGATAAGTTTTTTAATTATGTGCAGTTTCTTGCAAAATTTGTGGGATGCGATATTTTTGAAAAACGACCAAATGTAATTCTTCGGACAACGCTTGAAGCTGCTCAACCAAAGGTTATTCCAGTTGATATTGCATATACTAGTGAAGATTTAAGAGGACGTATATTCTTGTCACTAAACGGTCAAGGTAAATATTCAAAGCGTGAGATTGTACTTGCCATAGTAAAATTGTTTTTGAAAGAATCTCCAAATACAACTCTTAGTGAACTTAAAGCTACTTTTCGTCGTGATTATCTTGGGCGGTTTGCTCAGTATGAATTTATTCAGGAGAATGTAGAAGATGCAAAAAATTGGAAAGTACATGGTGAGGATCATACTCATTACTTTGTCAATGATGTACTTACCAGTGGTGATGGTGTAAATTTTGTAGTTTGTGTAGAATGGGATAGAACAAACATCATTAAAGTACTTGGAATTGCCAAGGCTTTGGGATGGACATTTGAAATAATAAAGGACTAGCATATAATGACAAATAAAGCTGAAATTCAAAATACTCCTGAAAATATTGATACAAAAGGACAATTGTGGGTTAAAAAAGCATTTGCATATCCAGAACGTACAATCCGACTTGCAACCTCATTTAGCGGGATTGGCGCAATAGAATATGCGATGAAAAGATTAGGACTTAAATCAAAAATAGTGTTTGCAGGAGATATTGATTCGAATTGTAAAAAATCATACTTTGCAAATTACGATATAAGAGAAGAACAATGGCATACTGATATACACAATTTTAATGCAAAGCCATATAAAGGTAAGGTTGATTTGTTTGTCGGAGGGGCACCATGCCAGGCTTTTTCTATAGTTGGAGAACAGCGTGGTTTTGAGGATACTCGTGGAACTTTGTTTCGTGAATTTGCTCGTGTGGTAAAAGAATGCCAACCTAAAGTGTTCATTTTTGAAAATGTACAGGGACTATTCAAGCATGATCAAGGCCGTACATGGGAAGTTATTTATAATACTTTCCGTAATTATTGTGGATATGATGTTCATTATCAGCTATTAAATGCAAGGGATTATGGCATTCCTCAAATAAGGGAACGTCTGTTCTGCATAGGATTTAGAAAAAAGACAAAGTTTAAATATCCAGCTCCAATACCACTTAAATATAAGATGTACGATTTTCTGGAGGATTATGCAGGAGGTGAATATTATGATGCGGAGCATAATCTAAAGGTTCTTGTTCAAGATGATGGGCATCGGATTAATCTTATAAATGGTACAGATTCTGAGAGATTCAATGATTTCGTTTTTCCAATAAAAGACGTGGATGATAAATATTATCTGTCTGAAAAGGTTGCGAAATATGTTCTTAGTTCAGGTACTAAGAATTTTAAGACACCGATAAAAACAGATTTAGATATAGCTCGTCCTCTTCTTCAATCTATGCATAAGATGCATAGAGCTGGAGTTGATAATTATGTTACATACAATAAAACAAAAGGAGTTGATGGATTGCGGAAGCTTACTCCTAGAGAATGCCTTCGTTTAATGGGATTTAAGGATGATTTTAAGCTGGTTGTAAGTAATACATCAGCGTATATGGAAGCTGGAAATAGCATTGTTGTTGACGTTCTTATTGCTTTGTTGAAGCAGATGGATATTACTAAATATGGTGTAGATAATGAAGAATAAATTTGCAGATATACAGAATACAAAAGGTAATATTGATTCTGAAAGAGACTGGAGGCAGATGGAGTTTTCTTATCCTGAAAGGACGATTCGCTTAGCTACTTCTTTCAGTGGAATTGGGGCCATAGAACATTCTTTTCACCGTTTAGGCTTAAACTATCAAATTCAATTTGCTGGTGATATAGATGCCAACTGTAAAAAGGCGTATTTTGCTAACTATCCAATTACTGAGGATAGATGGCATTCTGATGTGCATGATTTTAATGCAAAACCTTATGATGGAAAAGTGGATTTGTTTGTGGGAGGTGCTCCTTGTCAGGCATTTTCACTTAGAGGTAAACATGGAGGATTTGAAGATACGCGAGGTACTTTGTTTAGAGAGTTTGCGCGCGTCGTAATAGAATGTCAGCCTAAAGTATTTATCTTTGAGAATGTGAAGGGGATGCTAAGTCATGATAAGGGGCAAACTTGGAAGGTAATTAAGGAAACTTTTGAGAAAGATTGTGACTATCAAATATATTTCCAGGTTCTGAACGCTAAAGATTATGGTATACCTCAGAGCAGAGATAGGATATACTGCATTGGATTTAAAAAAGACACGGAGTTCAAGTATCCTGCTCCTGTAGCATTGGAAAAGACTGTTTACGATTTTTTAGAAGAGGATTTTGATAAAAAATATCTTTTAAAAAGTAAAGGGGTTCAATTTATTACAAGGAGTATCAATTACCAAAAAAGTTATACTCAGATTAATGGTGATGTAGCTCTTTGTCAGAAGAGAAACCAGCAATTTAATTGGCATGGGGATTTTGTATTTCATCCTAAACTTAAGAAAGATAAGAGTATGCCAGAGACAGAAGAAAGCTTGTTTTATGTTTCTGATTATGAAGAGGGATATTATTCTCATAAGGAACCAGAAAAATACGCTCTTGATTGTCGTGATTCAAGCATTGCTCATATGAGTAAAGTGTCTATAGATGAAATAAATCCAGGTATAGGACGTTTTAGGAAGTTGACTCCTAGAGAATGTCTTCGTTTAATGGGATTTGATGATTCTTTTAAGATTGTCGTTTCTGATACTGAGACATACAAGCAATCGGGTAATAGTATAGTTGTAGATGTATTAATGGCGTTATTAAAACAAATGGATATCACTAAATATGGAACAGAAATATAATGATAAAATGAAATCTGTTGGTTTTGACCAACTAGTCTGTGATATTTTTTTGAACTGGGAAGATGTCAAGGATGAAATATTATTGCCAGATCGTAAAGTTGGATCTGGTAATGGAACTGTACATGTCTTTCTAGGGGCTGCAGATGCAGAACTTCGTAAAGAATTTTCAAGTTATTATACTGCGGTTGAGAATGGTGAAGACACTGCTACGCATGCAATAAAGATAAAGCATTTTTTCCTTAAAAGCAATGTCTTGAGCATGTTGGGATATGTATGTCAATATTGTAATAGTAAAGGAAAGGATTTTAATAGTATTGTTTCTTCTATTTTGAAACAACTTGATAGTGTCCCGAATCAGGATGGATTAATTTCTACGGAGTCACTTTTTAAGTTATCTATAGGTTCAAATAAACTTCGTCCATATTTTAAACAGTTTGATGAGAAGGGGATTTTTCATCGAATTATACGTCAACTATTGTTACCTGAATCTGCATATAAGGTGTCTTTATACAAGAACAGTAGTAAGGAATATGCGGCATTTTGGCTTATTGGTTTTGATGATTTAAACGACTTTGAGGCAGATTCAACGAAGTCATATATAGAACAGCCTGTAAAGAAGATTCCTGAGGAAGAAACAGAGCATCTTCAGCAAATTTTTTATGGAGCACCTGGTACAGGAAAATCATATAAAATAAATGAGATTACGCAACATGAGGATGTAATACGTACAACTTTTCATCCAGATACAGATTATTCTACTTTTGTAGGAGCATATAAACCTACGACTATTGAAGAAGATGTTATGACAGTAATAGGTACTAAAGCCGTACCTGTAGAGAATCCTGATGGCTCTCTTCGCAAAGAGTCAAAGATTGTATATGAATTCGTGCAACAGGCATTTCTGCGAGCTTATATTTCTGCATGGATAAAATATGCAAAAGCAACAGATGGAATACCACAAAAGCAGTATCTTGTAATTGAAGAAATTAATAGAGGAAATTGTGCGCAGATTTTTGGAGATTTATTTCAGCTTCTTGATCGTAATGTCAAAGGTTTTTCCGATTATCCTGTTACAGCAGATGCTGATATGAAACGGCAGTTGAAAAAAGCCTTACAAGGTCTTACTGTAAAAAACGCTGAAGATATAAATTCACTTTATCATGGACGAAATATATGTAAAGAAGTTATGGAGGGTGATATATTGCTTCTTCCTAATAATCTTTATATTTGGGCAACTATGAACACCAGTGATCAAAGTTTGTTTCCAATAGATTCGGCATTTAAACGTCGTTGGGATTGGATTTACCGTCCTATTTCTGATGCAGGAACAGGTTGGCTGGTAAACGTTGATGGTAATCTGTATGATTGGTGGAAATTTGTAGAAAAGATAAATGAAAAGATTGGTTCCACTACAAATTCGGAGGATAAAAAACTTGGATATTTCTTTTGTAAAGCATCAGACGGTATTATATCTGCAGAAACGTTTGTTGGAAAAGTTGTATTTTACTTATGGAATGACGTTTTTAAAGATTATGAGTTTGGTGATAGTATATTTGATGATGGACATGGAGGAAAGCTTACCTTTGATAAGTTTTATACCGCAGTTGCAGGAGTAACAAAAGTTGTTGAAGAAAATGTTATTCTCTTTATGAATAATCTTGGACTTGAACCGATTCAGATGGATGATGAAGAGTATACAGGGCAATCTGAGAGTGTGGAAAGTTCGGAGGCAGAAAAGTTGAATTGGAGTTTGATTCAAACGAAACGATACGAATTTTGGAATGCATTTTTAGACTATGCGCAACAAAATACTGAATTCACTAAATATTTCGGAGGAGTTAAGAAAGCCAGTAAAGATCACTGGAAGAATTTCTTTATTCCAGGTGTAGATTTTTATCTTGTTGCTTTACAACAACGTAAAAAGAATGCGGCAGAGGTTCAAGTGTATTTTGATAAAACAACTGATACATACCACCGTTTATTTGCGCATAAAAAGGAAATAGAACAGGAAATGGGTGTAAACTATGAATGGAAGGAGCTTCCTGACAAGAAGTCTAGTATAATTAGCGAAAGAAAACTCGGTGTAAATTTTGATAATAGTGATGAATGGAAAAGTCTCTTTGATTTTTATATAGACAGATTGCTTCGAATGAGAAAAGTCTTTACAAAATATGCCAATAATAACAACTAAAGGGTTTTGAAATGCGCATACTTATTGAAGAGTACCAGTATAATGTGGCTGATGTAAAAGACATTCTTCAAGGCATTGATGCTTTGGAGAATGTCGAGGGACGTGTGTCTGTTCATTATGTAGGGTATTATTATAATATGTTTCTTAAGGATTGTGTGTTTGTTCTTCCAAAAGTGCTGTTGAAGGAGGTTAATGGTCAAGAAATGGTCTTTGGGAAATATTATCCAGAGAAAATAGCAAATCTTGATAAGAACAATCCGTTAGAGTCTGTAGAAAAGGATTTTATTTATAAGTTTGCCGTATGGATATATCGTGCTATTGTTGTGTTTAAGAATAATAAAAATAATGATACAGATATAATTTATCATTAAAGAATTGTACAGATAGGTGGTAGCTCTCGCAGGCTTAGCAATACTTATCTAGACATTTTATTGTCGCTTATTCGATTTAATCGTGAAAATCAGAAATTCTTTTTCTTTGTAATTAAGAATCAACATAGAGGTTTGAATAAAATTAATTGGGCACGTACGATTGTATCATCGAATGCAATTGTACAGAATGGTCAACCTGTTTATCTTAATCCTGTAAATAAAAAGAAAATAATTAATTTTGATGAAGAGCTACTTATCATATTCTTCTCCATCCTTAATTATATAGGTAAGACCTATGGATTTCCAAAAGAAATATATTGCCAGTATCAGTTGATTACAGGTAAGAAATTTGAAGCTTATTTAAATGGATTTGGGAAAGTACGTCTTAAACAAATTAAATATAAATATTTTTCTGATAAAGCCCTCCAGTTGTGGCAGCTATGTTATGCTTTTTTTGATGAAAGTAAGACGGTATATGTTAATACAGATAAGCGGGAGTATCTTTTAGTCAAGAATTTTTATATTGTATTTGAGGCTATAATTGACGAATTAGTGGGTGATTGTCCTTTACCTGATGGTATGGATAAAAAACAGGATGATGGTAAGATTGTTGATCATTTGTATACAGCAGTCAGTCTTACTCAAAGTGAACGTCATCGTCAAAGTAATGATGCGAAATTTACCTATTATATAGGTGATTCAAAATATTATAAGATGGGGCACGAACTCGGTCGTGAATCTGTTTATAAGCAATATACATATGCACGTAATGTCATTCAATGGAATCTTGACATTTTTAATGGCTTCAATAAAACAGTGAAATCTTCACGGGTTCGTTTGCGTGATGAAAAAACGGAGGGATATGAAATTATCCCAAACTTTTTTATTTCAGCTAAGATGGATGAGAATTTTGATTATGCAAATGATGGCATAGAAAAAACGGATCGAAAGAAAAATAAGCATAAAACGATTCAGTTCAATAATAGATTGTTTGATCGTGATACCATGTTACTTTTCCATTATGATGTGAATTTTCTTTTTGTATTGTCATTATATGCACGAGACAATGTGAGTCAAAAAGCTGCATGGAAGGTAAAAATCAGAGATAAATTCCGCAAAGAGATGCAAGAATGGTTGCAGGATGATTATAACTTCTATGCCATGAGGGCTAAACCTGGAGTAAATGATGAAGATTATATAAAAACACATTTTCAGCAGCTTTTAGGTAAGATTTATACACCTTTTGAGAAGGATAGGAATATTTATTCGTTAGCTCTTGAAGCGAATGAAGTATATAAAGATGATAATATGGCTTTACTTCAAGAACTTAGGAAGTATTTTTATGTGGAACCGTGTGAGTTGGGACATGACCCATTGGATGTGTTACCGCAGGTAACTACTTCTATGAATGTAGACGCACTTGAACCTGAAGCATATGAAAGAAATGTATTGACATGTTTGGTTCGCAAGACCGATGATAATTTCAAGTCTTATTATGAACATGCTGGTAAAATATATATAATGGAACGCATTCCACCTATCAATCTTATGGGTATTAAGTATCTTCTGCCTATGGTTAGGGGTATGATAGATGGATATTATGAAATAGAACGAATGGCATTTGTTGATAATAATGGTATGCCAGGTCTTCGATTACGTTTAGGTGAATATCACTCGATAGGTAAAGAATGGGTACATATTTATCGAACAAAAATGCAGCCCGGAGAGGTTATTTCGTTAGCTTACACATTGAAAATGTATCAAGAGATTAAAAAATAAGAATATGGAAAACGAAAGACATCGTGTAAGAGCCAAAAAGAAGCTGATTAGAGTTACATTTCCTGATGGGAAAGTTATTTGTTATAATAACACAACAGCAACGATGATTGCTGTTTTGGTAGAAATCGGTTCGAATAAATTTCCTGCTATAAGTTTAGAATTATGCCATTTACCGTTATTGTCGAAAGAGATTTATTCTCAATATAAGGAATGGATGAAACCTGTCTGTGATGGTTGGTATTTAAATGCACAATCCAATTCAGAAAGTAAGTATCTTCAACTGCGTTCTATCAATGAACAGTTATCTTTGGGGTTGACTATTGAGTTGGGTTCAGATTTCAAAGCAGAAAACGCCCCAAATAAGGAAAAGAAAAGTCGTATGAAAGATAAGCTGCTTGTAAAATTCCCTGATGGTGAATATGTGGCTAATGACAGTGCTTTGGATACATTTTTAGAAGTGATATGGAAACTAGGCATTGACGATATTATGCACAAACATTTATTGTGGGGAGGTAATAATCTTATTACTACATCGCAAATAGTGAATTCTCAAATACAAGTTGGAGAAAATCGTTGGGTTATAGTTCCTGGTGTTACAAAGGATAAGGCCAAGTTACTTCGGGTAATTGGAGCCATGTTACATATTAATCTTGAAATTTCTATAATTTAATATGGACTTTAAGCAATTGACACAGCATAATGATAATTTAAGAGAGCATCAGGTAAAAGCTAAATGTAAAATATTTGATGCTTGGAACAAATATGATGCTGTAATGTTGCAGATGCCTACTGGTACAGGAAAGACATACCTATTTACTTCTATTGTTAATGATTTGTTGGCCTCATATAAAGAGCGGCGTCAAGATATACATATCTTGATAGTGGCTCATAGAATGGAATTACTGGATCAAATTTCTACTACATTATTGAGATTCGGTATTGCTCATGGATTTATACAAGGGAATCGGGAACAGCATCTGTGGAAACGTGTACAGGTTGCTAGTATTATGTCTTTGTTAACAGAGAAAAATTACTATAATACATTCAAGCTCAAGTTCGATTATATTATTATTGATGAGGCTCATCACTCATTAGCGGAGACCTATATTGAACTTTTTAAGATGTTTCCTGACGCAAAGAAATTAGGAGTCACAGCTACTCCTTGTCGATTAAATCATGAATCCTTTTTAAGTTTATACCAAACATTGATTACATCACCGCAGATTTCATGGTTTGTCAACAAGCATCTTCTTGCAGATTTTGATTATGTGAGCATTAAACCTGATTCTGAAATACAGAAATTGGTTGATTGTTCAGAAGTATCCCAAACAGGAGATTTTTCTAACATAGATCTTGATCATACATTTAATAATCAACGAATCCGTTCAAAGCTATATGAGTCTTATAAGCGGTTTGCAGATGGGCGTAAAGGTATTATATATGCAATTAATAAATTACATGCAGCAAAAATAGCAGAGTTATATACTAAGCATAGAATAAATGCTGTAGCTATTGATTGTGATACGCCTAAAGAAGATCGTCAATGTTTGATTGAACAGTTTAAAGCTGGGATTATTTGCAACATTTCTATAATTTTACATTAATGAAATAAAGCCTTATGCAAATACCACAATCGCAAATACTTACCACCCGATGCCTTAACAGGGTATTCGATACCACCTCGGCCACCTATAAGTTCTTCTGGTTCTTGTCCATCTTGCAGATACATGCCCGCACGGAAAATTTGCATATAAACGTATGGGACATTATGGTCCGCATGGTGGCCAATGCCTGGTATCCGATACACTATTTCCGGCTGTCATTCGGGAAAAACGATTCGTTGTTTGAGATTGTCACCGAGTTGCAGAAAGAAACGCAAATACCGATTGATGCAAGTTGTGAGGAGGTGATTGGGCAGCTTCAGGAGAAACTGGAAAATAAATCGGTAAAAAGTAAACTGCGTCGACTGACAGTGTATGTGCCATACTGTTTTTTGTATCCCTGGATAAATGCGGCCCATAACAACCGGGAAATCATGTGGCGTTCGCAGAATCGGGAGAACGGATGCCTCTATTCCATCCATAAGGAGAAGATGGATTTTTATATCGAACTCAATCCGATATGGGATGAGTACCTGCATACTCATTATCGGATTCTGATGGATTTCACTTATTGGAACTTGACACAGTTCTTGCAAGTGAGAAATCCGAATGTCCCTGCCATCTCCAGTAAGTTAATCCGACCGGAAAGCAGGAGCTCGTTGGCAAATCCGCATCGTTATTGGAATAAGGTGATACAGTTGGGGGGACCTGTACGCTGTATTTATACGGGACATGAGTTGCATGCTTCCGACTATGAACTGGACCATTTTATTCCCTGGAGTTTTGTTTCTCATGATTTGCTTTGGAATCTGATACCTGCTGATGGAAGTATTAACTCTTCCAAAAGCAATTATTTGCCGGATTTGGATATTTACTTACCGAAATTGGCTAAATTGCAGCATCATTCTTTGAAAATCTCGATACAGGCAGGGTATCAGCCTGCAATTTTGGAAGACTTCCTTTCTTTAGGATATACCCCGAAGGAGTTTGTCAACATGAATGAGGAAGAGTTTTTAGAGGTGTATAGACGTACGTTCGGACCGATGCACCAAATTGCCCAGAACATGGGCTTTGAAACCTGGAAATACTAATATTATGGAACCTGAAAAAATAAACCATCCTTACCTGACCGCCATCAAGCGTACCAGCCTTTCTGCGCCCACCCGTTATTTGCTTCAGCACAGTCTGCTGAAGGGACGCATTCTGGATTTTGGTTGCGGGTATGGATTTGACACAGACGAATTGAAACGGCAGGGATATGACATTGTGGGGTATGACTATTATTACCGGCCTGAATATCCGGAAGGAAAGTTCGACACCATCTTGTGCAACTATGTGCTGAACGTGCTGGAACCCTACGCGCAGGCCGAAGTGATGATGAACGTGACCAATCTTCTTTCTCCCACAGGAACGGCCTTTTTTGCCGTGCGTCGTGACCTGACGGAAGAAGGATTCAGGTTGCATGCCATCTATCGCCAGTACACCTATCAATGCAATGTGCGTTTGCCTTTCCTGAGTCTGGAACGGAACACGAGCTATGAGCTTTACGAGTATCATCATTTCAACAAGCTGCCCCGGAAGGAAGGGGAGACCTGTCCTTTCTGTCGGCTGTCGCGCAAGGTGGAAATCATCTGTGAGACGGCCACTTGTGTAGCGTTCTACGATGGCTATCCGGTGTCGCCCGGGCATGCGTTGATCATTCCCAAGCGGCATGTGGCTTCTTATTTTGACTTGACCCATCACGAACGGGAGGCCATGAACGTGATGCTTCAGTATGTGAAGCAGAAGGTGGACGAACGGTATCATCCGGATGGGTATAATATCGGCATCAATGTGAACGAGGCAGCCGGGCAGTCGGTCTTTCACGTACACATGCACCTGATTCCTCGCTACAAGGGGGATGTGCCCAATCCGAAAGGCGGAGTGCGGGGTGTCATTCCGTCCAAGCAGAGTTACAAGGCGAAGGAAACCCTCTCTTCGCCCGTGCAGCCGGAGAAGAAGAAGGCTTATACGGTTGAGGAGAAGAGAAATGAGCATGGAAACGCTTATATTCCGTGGGAGGAAGAGGCCGATAAGTTGCTTTGTCGGTTGTATGATGAAGGAAATAGCATAAGTGCGCTTGCCGAGATGTTTGAACGTACTCAGGGAGCTATCCGCAGCCGCTTGAAGAAGCTGGGGAAAATTAATTGAAAGAACGATTGGTTGTTAAGAATAATTTTTATGTCTGTTCAAACAGATCTTTGATGTTGTAAAAGCCACCACTTGGTCCTTCTATAAGTAGCAGACAACCTTGATAGGAGATATTTTTCCATTTTTCATTCATATCAAGTCGTAGGATAATAGTTGGGATTCGCTGTTGAGGAGAGTCGTAACTGAAACAGGGTTGAATATAGAGGGGACTATATGGTTGATTGTCATCATTATATAACTTCAGCATTTTAGTTCCCTTTTCTTCAGATATTGTACAGTGGTTGAATAACGATTTTAAATCAAGGCGCTTTTGGTCAAATCTTTCAATGAAGATGGTCTTTGAAGTAAACTCTTTTTCCAGCAAAGAAAGTATGTTCTCTTTATAGTCTTTGGGGAAATGTGGTTCTTCGTTATTGATAGATATTTCAGTGTTATGTAACTCAATATTGGTTTTAGTAGGAGCTTTTAGTAGGATATTGTGGAAAGAAATTATGTGGCATGCACATAGAATCATCCCATTTTCAGCGATAAAATATTGTATGTCGGTTTCCTTCTTGATCTTTAAACAGATAGATTTAGCTGAAGTGCTTTGGGTATCATAACTACAATTTCCTTCAATGCAATATATCAGTAAAGGAGGTCTATTTGTTTTTCTTGAGTGATAGAGTCGTAAATAATATACCAACTCATTCTCTTTAGAGCATTTAGAGAAATCATAATATTCTGCTAGATTTATGTCACTGTTTTCGGTACGTATCCAAAGTTTCTGATGTTTGAAATACTTAGATAAGGTTTCTATGCTTGTTGTTAGCATACGGTTTATATGTTGTAAATATAAAGATTCGAGACTTAAATTATTAAAAGCATTTGGATTATTCGTTATGACTTTGATTTGAGATTCCGTTACACAACTCTTGTATTCTTGATAAAGACTACGGTTGATTGTGTAATATGGACATCTATAGGCGTATAAAAAATGGGGGCTTTGGGGTGTATGGTGTTTCTTGTATTGCATACATAAAGGATAGCTTGAATACCAATTTTGAATATATTTATAATGCTGGCAAATAGAGCAGTCCTTAATATTATATCCTAAAGATTGTGCATAAAGGAGGAAGTAATTTTTGTCAAAGTGTTGGTTGTAAACAGAGATTTCTAAAAGTGCCTGTTTATATTGAGGCATAGTGATTTCTTTACATGTTGTTTTATAGCAATCCTCATTGAGGTATTTACCTGAACTGAAAAGGGCATATTTTTGTACAGGATACTTTATTTCTAATGGCTTGTATGCATCCTTTAATGTAATATTATATTTGTCTCCCTTCAATTCAGTACTCATTTCGATTTCTTTTATATCGTCCTCAGAACTTACAGGGATTTCAATAATGGGAAGTTTTGAATTGATTTTTTCTTCAGAACATGGATGGGTAACACAGATTTCGATCAGGAGAGGTTTAATGGGCCTGGTACTGTTCTCTAAAAGTATATCGGCTTTGAAACTTCCTATTTGTTTCTCGATAGTACATGTGTCGTAATATGATTTTAGATTTACAACTTTTTCTTGTTGCTCACAACAAGTCTTTGCTCCTTGGGAAAATTCACATGTCTTTACAGAGGAACATATAATGTTTTTATGGAGTTTGATGATAAAAGTATCGACGCGATCAAATTTTTCTTTAATCTTGATTTTAGCCAGTTCGTGCAGATAGGTTTCATTGTTACACGAAATAGTATCAGCACTACTTTTATGAGCAAAGTGGTGTTGATTTTTATCTCCCAGTCTGGGAATAAGTTCTTTGCCACATGAGATACAATAATATTGGGTATTGTTTCTGAGCTGTTTGTTTACAGTGGAAATCTCAACTATATGGCGGTCGTTATCCCAAGCATATTTGTATTTGATGGGGTTATTCATCGATTTGATTTTTCTGCAATTTCTTATAATTTTTCTTCGTCATTATTCCTTTGCCAGCCTCTTCCTGTGATTCAGCCTCTTTATAGAAAATCCAGTGCTGTATCACATTGTCAGCATACACGGAAGTATATGCCTGTTGGAAGTTCCAGCCTTTTTCGGACATGTAGTTTGCCGCGTCGACCATACTGTTAAACTTGATTTCCTCGCCATTTTCATCTACCAGTTTTTGTTTGCTTTTTAATCCGGTCCAAGCAGAATAGACCGAACTTTCTCCGAAGTCAAAGACAATTTTTAATCCATTGGAAAGAACTTTTTCAGTTCCTTTAATCTCGCAGAAATATTTTCGTGCCTGAATTTGCATGGGAAGGAAACAGAGAATCCCGACACAGAAAAGAATCAATCGTTTCATAGTTTTTGAGAATTAGCTTTCATTTTGTGAAGATACTCAGATTTCCCGAGAAAACAAAACTCCCCCAAAAGAGCCTTGTCCGATTTACACTTTTGTTATAACTTTACCTCTCGAAAACAGAATTACTATGACTGGAAAATGGATTTATGCAGGAGCCATCGCACTCATGGCCCTCTGTACGGAGCAGGCAGCCGCTCAGCAGGAAATAGTGCTGCACGATGTCAATGGAAAGGAAATGAAGGCCGCGCTTCGGAAAGCGTTGCCGGTGGAAGCGCCGCGGGTGCGTTATCCGGGATTCAAGCAGGAGACGCTGGTGCTGAAGAAAGGAAGCATACGGCGTGAGGGTACCCGCCCGCTGCCCTGCGACATTCTGATGGAGAGAGACGTACCCGTGAAGTTGCGCGACGGGGTGACCATTTATACCGATGGGTTCCGTCCCGTGTCGGGCGAGGCGTATCCGGCTATCCTGGCCTGGAGCCCTTACGGCAAAGAGGTGGGTGGACAGATGCTGGACGACGTGCCGATGCGTTCGGGTGTGGCCAAGTCGGCGACTTCGGGACTGGAGAAGTTCGAGGGACCGGACCCGGCTTACTGGGTGTCGCACGGATATGCGGTGGTGAATCCGGACAAGCGCGGGGCGTATATGTCGGAGGGCAACCTGCTGTACTGGGGACACGAGGATGCCCTGGACGGATGTGACCTCATCGAGTGGATTGCCTCGCAGAAATCCTGCAACTGACGGTGGGAGCGTACGAACCGGAGAATGCGACGCTGCCTTTCGGATCGGCCAAGATTACGGTGCCGGTGGAGGGATTCACCTACATGCCGGGCGAACAGCCTGCGATAAAGACGCTGGGTGGCAACGCAACTGAATGTGCGGACCCGAAGGAGGTGGTGGTTTCACCGGCTACGCACAACGTGGGTCGTCACTGCATCTACACAGGCGGTCAGTATGACAGCTTCCTCTATGTGCCGGAGATTCCGGCAAAGAAGTGACCGGCGGGTTGCAAATTAATGGAAGTGCCAGGAAGGTGAAAAAAGCACTTTCCTGCCATTTGAAACAAATCTTCCAGCGAATGAAAAAAAACAGCCCAATCTGGCAGATACTAGGGAGACAGGACAAGCTCAGGACAAGTTCAGGACAAGCTCAGGACAAGGTGCATACGGATAATCCGGAGATAGAGCGTCTGGTAGCGGTGATTGGGAAAAACCAGATGTCCGTAAAGATGATGATGGGGAAATTGCAGTTAAAGGGGAGGGATAATTTTCTCCGTCTGTACCTTTTCCCAGCTTTGGAAGAGGGTTTTGTCACTTTGCTGTATCCCGACAAGCCACGTCATCCCCGTCAGAAGTATCTTTTGACGGTAAAGGGACTGGCTTTGCTCTCGGAGTTGTAATTTTATTCTGTGTAAATTTTGTCGTTTATTTTCCTATTGATCATCGCTCTGTTGGGATATTTGCTTGGTCGAGTGGGAAGTTCTTTTCCACCCACCGCCGGATATTTTCCCGGGCAACCTCCGGACGGATGGCTTCTTCAAGAGGCATGCCGTCGGGCGTGAGGCTGTCCACGCGACTGAATCCGGCCTGGAGCAGCGGTTCGGCATCGAGGGCTTGTCCGGCCACCAGCCAGGTGGGGACGTGGTGAGCTTGTGCGCGGCGCATCACCCGTTCTGGCAACTTGCCCATGAGGGTCTGACGGTCGGCACGGCCTTCGCCGGTGAGGACCAGGTCGGTGTGGGGAAGGAGGGTATCGAAATTGCAGAGGTCGAGCAGGAGGTCGGCACCCGATTGCGTGGTGGCCTGAAGGTATTGCAGGAAAGCGTACCCCAGTCCCCCGGCGGCTCCGGCACCCGGCTGGGAGGAAGCGTCTCTGCCCATGCGACGGGCCGATTCTTCAGCAAACTGACGGGCGCGGCGGTCCAGCTCTTCCACCATCTCCGGTGTGGCTCCCTTCTGCGGGGCAAACACGTGAGCCGCTCCCTCCGGTCCGTAGAGCGGGTTGCGTACGTCACTGGCCAGGATGAAGCGGCATCCGGAGAGTGTCCCGTGCAGCACCTCTTCTATCGTACCGCCCGGCGCCAGAGAGTCGGTCAGCCCTTGAAGCATCCCTCTTCCCGCATCGCTCGTACCGCTTCCGCCCAGTCCGATGATAAAGCGGCGGCATCCGTGGCGTGCGGCGTGAGCTACGAGTTCACCCACTCCGTAGGTAGTGGCCACCAGTGGGTTACGCTCTTCGGCGGTCATCCGGGTCAGTCCGCAGGCTTGTGCGGTTTCGATGACAGCGGTTCCGTCGGGCGCAAGGCCGTAGCAGGCGGTGACGGGGCGCATCAGCGGGTCGTGTACTTCCACTTCCCGCATTTCTCCATGCAGGGCGGCGATAAAGGCTTGCAGCATGCCTTCGCCTCCGTCGGACATCGGGAGGGCACGTACTTCTGCACCGCGGGCGGTCAGGGCCTGCGAGAAAGCGGCTTCCACCTCTTCCGAAGAGAGGCAGCCTTTGAAAGAATCGAGGGCAAGTAAGATTCGCATAGGTTTGTAATTCAGTAGGACGATACTGATTGCAAAATTACGTTTCTTCTGCTTACTGCCCAAATAAATTGTCACCTAAGCCTGCATGGTAGGGCCTTGTCATGGATTTTCAGGACGGGAGAAGCGGAATATAAACGACGCTGAAATGATAATATATGTAAAAATTGAAAAGTAAAGTGGGCTGCAACGTTGTTTTTTGTCTTTTTATGTATATATTTGGGTGAAAGACATATTAATTTTTTTTAATCTATTTATTACTATGAATGCACAAAGAATTACACTCCAGGGAGTGTTGTCCGAAGGAATTGCTATCGGAATCAAAAATTTAGCTTCTTTATTGGTGGCCAGTGTCTTGTGGCTTGTGACCATTTGGATTCCGTATCTGAATGTGGGTACGACCATTGCCATGAGTACGATTCCCATTGAACTCAGCAAGGGAAAAGTCATTTCTCCTTTATTTATTTTCGATGCGAAGTACAGACGCTACATGGGGGAATATTTCACCCTGAAGGGAATGATGTGGATGGCCATTTTCCCGGCTTCGCTTTTCGTCATTATTCCGGGCATGATTATTTCATTGGGATGGTCGCTGGCTTTGTTTATCCTGCTTGACAAAGGGGTGGCTCCGGGAGAAGCGATGATTCGCAGCAACCGGGCGACATACGGTTATAAGTGGACTATCTTTGGGGTAGGATTTGTATTGAATGTCTTGTTCCTCATTCTGGCGTTGATTCTGTTCAAGATTCCGCATATCGGCATTCTGCTGGTTTTCATTCTGGTTGTCGTGCTGATGGTGGCCCGGTTGGGATGCAATGCTGTCATCTATCGCAACCTGGTGGAGGAAGAGGAGGAAGAATCCGTTGCATAAGTAGCTGAACTTCTTATCTTGATTTATATATCCGGAAGGAGGCGGGCGGAACATATTCGCACGTGCTTCTTCCGGTTTTTTTGTTTTCAGAGGTTGGACGGCGACTGGGCTTTCCACAGTTCCTCGATGAGCGGCACATAATACATCCGTACTTCTTCTGCCGTGGGCGTGTGCTGTCCGGGGAAGTGGAAGGCATGGGTGTAGTGCGTGAGGAAGAGCGGTTCGTAGTGCGCCAGGTGGTCGTTCTCCCCGAAAAGGCCCCAGATGCGTTCGCGGCCCTCCGGTGTGCAATGGTCCCACTGGTGGCGCTGCACCTCGGCAAACTCGTCTATCAGCGCCTGGTCGATGACAAAATGTGCACGGCCGTCTGCCCGCGGGGATTTGTACGCGTGGGGACCGAGGCGTTCGGCCAGAAAACGGGTCATCTCGAAATACGGGTTGCCGAGCAGGGCCGGGAGACCGTTTTCGGAAGCCACGATTTGCGCCAGAAACGCCCCGTTGCTGTTGCCTACCAGCAGGTCGGGCTGCTCCTGTTCGCACAGCCGGCGGATAAAGGCGAGGGCCTCCTGCGGATGCAGCGGCAGGTCGGGTGTCAGGACGAGGGCCTTTCCGGCCATACATTCCTTCAGTGCCTGGGCGGGGATGCAAGCCCCCGAGGCAAAGAACCCGTGCAGAAAAATGAGTTTCCGTGCTTCCATCTCAACAACCGCTCCCATCCAGGTTACAAGTGGCGCCTTCTTCAATAGGGCGTGAATGCAGACCCGCATCTTCCGGGCAGAGGGTCACGGTGCCGTCTTCCAGCACAAAGCAGGGGATGCCCGCCGCACCGATGCGCTTGGCTTCGTCGAATGCGGGCGAGTGGTCGCGGAGCTTGAGGAAAGCCTTGAGGTTCTTCACGTGCTGCCCGATGTCGATGATTTCGTATCGGTCGTTGCCTTTCACTTGTGCTTCCACGTAGGTGCAGTCGGGACAGGTGTCCATTCCATAAATCTTGATCATGATGGTATCGTTTTTAGGTAAATTGTTCTATCCATTTCATCAGTACGGCCACGGCATAGCGCTGTTCTTCGGGTGTGAGAGGGCGGCCTGCCGGAATATGATGCCACTTGGCGAAGCATCCCCGGCAACAGCAGCCCGTGGCATGCTGGGCGATGAAGACCGGATGCCCCCGCATGGGTGTCTGTTTTCCGTCGTTCGGGATGACAGCCGGAGCCAGCCGCTTGCGTACGAAATCGGCGGCATGTTGCCGGATGGTATCCATTCCTTTCTCGCGGATGTAGGCGATGTCGGCCGGTTTCAAGTGGAACCGGCTTCGGAACGGGGAGTGGGAAAGCCGTTCAAAAAGGTCGGTGAGGTCGTATTCCGGAGTCTGCTGCGCGGCAGCAGGTGCTTCCGGAGTTTTTCCCTCGTCAAACAAATCTGGAAAAAGACTGTTCATTTGTATGCTTGCTTTGAATTTGTGGGGGTAAAGATACGCATTTTCCTGTTTCGTGTGATGAAAAACTGCGGTGCAAGTGAATACCCGAAAGGGATAATCCGTATCTTTGCGCGACTTTTTAAGGTAAGAAGAAGACAATGGATGCAATCGTGACGCAGATGATTATCCTGTTCATCCTGGTAATCGTCGGTTATTATTTGAGCAAGAAGAAAATGATGGATGCGGATTTCGACCGCAAACTTTCGGGACTGGTCATCAACGTGACATGCCCCAGTCTGATACTTTCGTCGGTGATGGGCGACACGCTCCCGGACAAGGGACTGATTCTGCCGCTGCTCGTGGTGGGATTCGCCACCTATGTGGTACTGATTGGACTGGCTTTCCTGCTTCCGCGCTACCTGCCCGTCAAGGTGGCCGACCGTGGCATCTACAGTTTCATGCTGGCTTTCGGCAACGTGGGCTTCATCGGCTATCCCATCGTGGCCTCCATCTTCGGTGCCAGTGCGGTGTTCTACGCCAGCATCCTCAACTTCCCCAGTACGCTGCTGATTTTCGTGTTCGGCACCCTCTTCATCTCGGGCGGCGAGGGCAAGATGCGCTTCGACTGGCGCACGCTTTATTGTCCGGCGATGATTGCCTCGTACCTCTCCATCCTGATTGTGGTGACGGGATGGGTGCCTCCCCGCGTCATCAGTACCCCGTTCGTGCTGCTGGGTAATGTCACCGTACCTGCCGCCCTGCTCATCATCGGCTCCTCCATCGCTCAGGTGCCTATCCGCCGGATGTTCGGCAACACGGCCATCTACCTGATGGCGGCCCTGCGTCTGCTGCTCGTTCCCTTGCTGATTCTCTACCTTTCCCGCCTCTGTCAGGTGGATGACACCATCGCCAATATCAACGTGGTACTGGCCGCCATGCCCGTGGCTTCGTACGGCACCCTGTTCTGCATCCAATACCAGAAGGGGGAGATCATCATGGCCGAGGGCACCTTCCTCACCACCTTGCTCTCCGTGCTGAGTATCCCGCTGCTGACGATGTTCCTGTAAAGAGAAATTCTTTATATATACCGGATTTTATTAGCTAGTTGAATTTATTTCCTTACTTTTGTGTAATAATAAATTTTTAAACAGAATTCAACGATGCTAGATCACATTCACAGACATATTGAGGATGGAACTCTCTCCTTTATTATAGGGGCTGGTTTCAGTACAAATATTTCTACCAAATTCCCTTTGTGGGGAGATTTGCTCAAGCCCTTAGTCGGAGAGTTGTATCCTGCGTGTGCAGGCGGGAAGAAAGAATTGCAGGAACGGGAGGTTCAAAGAATTATTGCCGAGAAAGGGTATCTTGAAATCGCTTCGGAATACGTACGCCGCAAAGGCTACCATGAGGCGATGGATTTGTATATCGAGAAGCGGGTGCCCTATCTTAAGTCATCCGGCAACGGAGAATATGGCCTGTTTCTGGGTGACAACCTGATTGACGACAAGCTTTATTTGGGATGCCATAAGAAGTTGCTGGGATTAGGGGTGAAACATATCTTTACGTTCAACTATGACAATGCATTGGATATCCTGGCAGGTGTGGATGTGGCGGAAGAATGGTCGCAGAAGCAAGAAAAGGCGGTGCAGGAAGTGAATCGATATAAATTCCTCCTGGAGCAATACAAAGGCTTGTATTGTGAATTTGAACGGAAACTGGAGGCGGGATGTACTACAGAATTGGCTTCCGTCTGTCGCTCGATAGAGTCGCTGATAGCGGATTGCGGGCTGGCATTGGTTCCGTTTAAAAAAGATGAGTGGGATGATGCCGGCAGGCTGTATCAGCAGAATCTAAAGGTGATTGAGCAGGAAATTGTCCGGCAAGAAAGTCTGGTTGGCTTTTATAAGGAGCGTCGTGC
>ULXU01025382.1_pt1 | contig 23127 bp, 21 predicted proteins | sample 1961521 | NCBI WGS metagenome assembly ULXU01 (sample SAMEA4835845, study PRJEB28245) | human gut metagenome | biome: gut microbiome; material: fecal sample | place: Denmark | collected 2008
AACAGTCAAGCAGCCCCCGAGGGTCAACGACCCTCGGAGGCTGCTCTTTAAATAGTGTATATTGTGGGCTGTGTTTGATGGGGTCCGGCTATATCTCGGCCAGACGATGCTGCGCCTGGCGGAATTTCAGCGGCGTGCATTTATATTCCGAGCGGAAGCACTTGGTGTAGTAGCTGCTGCTGCAAAAGCCGACGCTCTGCGCTATCTGTGAGATGCTCTTATCCGTTTCGGACAGATAGTACACGCTGCGCGTCAGGCGGTAGTGAACGAGGTACTGAAACGGCGTCGTGCCGTACAAACGCTTGAATATGCGGCAGCACTCGCCGCGGCTTATGTGCGCCGAGGCCGCGATATCCTCAAGAGTTATCTTCTCGGCGTAGTTTTCCTGTATGAATCTGCGCAGAATATCTATGCGAACCTTTTCCGTGTGCGAAACGCTGCGGTTATCGCCGAGATCGGGCACGCAGTTTTCGTACAGCGTGAGCCATATCTCCGACACCAGTATCTTCAGCCGCAGCTCGTACCCCGGCATTTTTGCAGAATACGCTGACTGCATACTGCGCAGGGCATCGCATATGTCATTTGCCCAGCCGCTGCCGCGCAGGGGGATATGCTCAAAATTGCGCGCCTTGAGTATAGGGTCTACATAGCGCGCGATAAGCCGTGCATCGTCGGCGCCGGCGATGCAGTCGGTGCTGAAGCTCACGCAGATGAAATTTGCACCCTCCCTCGAATTTGCGACGACTCCGTGCGCCGTGCCGCTGTTTATGAAAAGTCCCTCGCCCTCACGCAGGACGAGCTCCCGATTCGGCAGCAGTGCGCGCAGCTCGCCGCTCGTGACAAGCAGCAGCTCCGGCTCACGATGGCGGTGATGCCCAACGGTCTTTGATGCCGGACTGATGCACTGATTAAGCACTCTAAGCTTTGCCGTTTGCTCGCTCATGCAATTCACACCCCATTTTTAAGCAAAAATCGATTTTTTCTGTATTGTTTAGTACAAAAATTTTAACACAAACCATGCTGCCGGTCAATGGGTATTTGTGATTTTCATAGAAAAAGAAATAATCTTCTCATCTTTTGCGAATATAGTGCTATTTCAACGCCGGGGGCATTGACTATTTCGCTTATACATTGTAAATTTTGATATATCGCAGGGCAATATATCGCAGTATTGCCCGAATCGAATAACTACGGGAATGTCCCGATCGACCGAAAGGAGAATCATCATGGCTCATAGAACTGATTTCCTCTACCTGTCTGAGCCCGACACCATTGCAGCAGGCGTGCTGGATGCAAAAAAGTGTATTGACAACGCAGAAGAGGTGTTCACCCTTCTCGCGAAGGGCGACTATCTCATGGGCGGCAACAACCACAATAACCACGGTATGTATATCGTATTCCCCAAGGAGAGCGAGTTCCCCAATATGCCCGTCGCCGGCCCCGACCGCCGCTTCGTCGCAATGCCCGCTTACCTCGGCGGCAGATTCGATATCTGCGGTCAGAAGTGGTACGGCTCGAACGCCGCAAACAAGAAGAAGGGTCTGCCCCGCAGCGTCCTGATGGTTACCCTTAACAATAAGGACACCGGCGAACCCATCGCTTACATGAGCGCAAACCTCCTGAGCGCGGCCCGTACCGGCGCCGTTCCCGGCGTTGCGACGCGCTACCTTGCCCGCAAGGATGCCGAGGTCCTGCTGTGCATCGGCTGCGGCGCTATCGGCACCTCCTGCCTTGACAACATCATCACCCAGATGCCCAAGGTCAGGAAGGTCATCTGCAATAACCATTCCCTGGCTCCGGCAGAGAAGCTGGCGGCACATGTCCGCGAGGCGTACGGCGTTGAGGCCGTCGTCGAGCAGGATCTCGAAAAGGCAGTCCGTCAGGCGGACGTCATCTCCGTCGCCGCATCCCGCACCGCGTTCCTGAACATCAAGGGCGAGTGGGTAAAGCCCGGCTGCACCATCCTCGCCTCCGGCCCCGTGCACTTCGACCAGGAGGAGGGCGGCGAATACGAGAAAAACGGCGGCCTGTGGACCAAGATGAAGGTCGTTTACGACCACATCGGTCTGCACCACGCATATGTTGAGGACGCTATCGCCACCGGCGATAAGGAGGAGTACTACGCGGGCGTCATCGGCGGCCCGGTTTACCACCTCATCGACCTCGGCATGAAGGAGCCGCTCGACGATTCTCTGGCCATCGGCAAGATCATCATGGGTCAGCAGCAGGGGCGCACCAGCGATGACGATATCATCTGCTTCATAGCCTGCGGTATGAGCGTTTTCGACCTCGGCCTCGGCTACGATCTGTACCAGACCGCGCTCGAAAAGGGCATCGGCACAAAGCTCCTGCTTTGGGAGAACCCCGCACAGTGCGAGTAATACACAGCTAACTTTATCTCCTTTTAAATTAATTTTCAGCTACGAAGCGGCAGGCGAGAGCCTGCCGCTTTGTCATCGTCAGCTTGACTTTAAGGCATAGGCAATGTATAGTTAGAGAAGCATGTCAAAACAGAGAGAGCGAAAGGTTATGAATAATGGAGAAGAATGAACACAAGCGCGACGGCTTTCGCAGCCGCAGCGGATTTATAATCGCCTGCATAGGCTCGGCTGTCGGAATGGGAAACATATGGCGCTTCCCGATGCTGGTCTCAACCTGGGGAGGGCTGACCTTCCTGCTGCCGTACTTTATATTTGTTATCCTCATCGCATCCACGGGCGTTATCGAGGAGTTTGCTCTCGGCAGAGCGGGCGGCGCGGGCCCCATGGGCTCGTTCGGCAAGTGCACCGAGCTCAGATACGGCAGACGCAGGATAGGCGAACGCATAGGCTATATACCCATCCTCGGCTCGCTTGCGTTGGCCATAGGCTACACCTGCGTAATGGGCTGGATATTCAAGTACACCTTCATGGCCTTTTCCGGAGATATGCTCGCCATGGGTCAGGATATGGACAAGATCGTCGGAACCTTCAATTCGACGGCAAGCTCCTGGGGCGCAAACGTCTGGATCATCATTGCCGTCGTCGTGAGCTTTGCCATCATGTCCTTCGGCATAGCCGGAGGCATCGAAAGAGCAAACAAGGTCATGATGCCGGTGCTGTTCGTGCTGTTTCTGGCGCTGGGCGTGTATATCTTCACGCTCGACGGCTCGTCCGACGGATATAAGTACATCCTCACCGTAAATCCCCAGGGCCTTGCAGACCCCAAGCTATGGATATACGCCTTCGGTCAGGCGTTCTTCTCGCTGTCCGTTGCCGGAAACGGCAGCGTTATCTACGGCTCGTATTTAAGTAAGGACGAGTGCATCCCGTCCTCGGCGCGCAACGTCGCGATATTCGACACGCTCGCGGCGCTGCTGGCTGCATTCGTTATCATCCCGGCCATGGCGACGGGAGGTGCGCAGCTCAACGAGGGCGGCCCCGGCCTTATGTTCATCTTCCTCGTAAACGTAATTAACGGCATGGTCGGCGGGCGCATTGTGGGAATCGTGTTCTTCGTGTGCGTCACCTTCGCCGGAATAACCTCGATAATAAATCTCTATGAAGCGCCGGTCGCGTTCTTGCAGGAGAAGTTTAAATTAAAGCGCGTGCCCGCGACGGCGGTCATACACGTCATCGGCTGCGGCATCGCTCTGTGCATCCAGGCCATCGTCTCGCAGTGGATGGATGTAGTTTCGATCTACATCTGCCCGCTCGGAGCATTGCTCGCGGCGATCATGTTCTTCTGGGTCGGCGGCAAAAAATTCGCGCTCGAGGCGGTCAACCTCGGTGCGCGCAAGCCCATCGGCAAATGGTTCTATCCCCTCGGCAAATATGTCTACTGTGCCTGTGCGCTCCTGGCTCTCGTCGCCGGAGCGGCCCTCGGCGGCATAGGCTGATAAATAATAAAAAACTCAGGTCGATCGACCTGAGTTTTTTCATATATTTTTTGCTTGCGCATTACGGTTATCGTTATTCTTCCGATTTATCGTTTGATTTTATCTGTCAGCTTGCGAACGGAGTCGGCGAAGCTGCGCAGATCGCGGTTCGAGCGTCCCTCACAGCCGCGCACGGCCTGCATAAGCGCCTCGGCAGCGCGCACAAGCTCTGTAAACAGCGGATTGACCTTCCGCTCCGCCGTCGGAGCCTTGTGCTCGTGCACTATGGGCTTGCCCTCGGTTATGACGGTAAAGCGCCCGGCGGCGATGTCGAACTCCGTGCCGCTGTACGGCGCGAAGGCGCGATAGCCGAGCTCGTTATTGAGGCAGGCGGTGAAGCTGTCGGCGCTTTCGGGGTCGCCGTGGTTTACGAATATGAGCTCAGGCTTTTCGGAGAAGCCCTCCAGCCAAGCGATGAGCCCGCGCTTGTCGGCATGTCCGCTGACGCCGGGGAGAGCGGCGATCTCGGCCTCAGCCTCGATCTCCTCATTAAACAGCTTTACCTCCTTCGCACCGTCGTGCAGTGCGCGGCCGAGCGTTCCGACAGCCTGATACCCGACGAACAGCACAAGGCACTCCGGCCGCCACAGATTGTGCTTTAAGTGATGGCGTATGCGGCCCGCGTCGCACATGCCGGACGCGGAGATGATGACCTTCGGCGTTTTGTCCTCGTTTATTGCCTTGGATTCCTCCTGGCTTACGGCCAGATGCAGGCCGTCAAAGCACAGCGGATTTTCGCCCGAGCGGATGATCCTGCGCATATCCTCATCGACGTAGCTCGAATCGCACTGCAAAAACACGCTCGTCGCCTCTATGGCGAGAGGGCTGTCAACGTAGACGGGGAAGCCGTCGTGACCTTTTATGAGGCCGCGATTTTTTATCTCGCGGATAAAATACAGCATCTCCTGCGTCCTGCCGACGGCAAACGCAGGGATAACGACATTGCCGCCGCGGTCGAGCGTGCGCTGGATGCAGGCGGAAAGCGCGGCGATGTAGTCCGGCCGCTCGTCGGAGTGGTTGCGGTCGCCGTAGGTGGATTCAATGACGAGATAATCGGTTTTATCGATATGCTTCGGGTCGCAGAGTATGGGCTGATCGAGGTTTCCGATATCACCTGAAAAGACGATCTTTTTCTCGCAGCCGTTTTCACTGAGCCATATCTCGATGGCCGCCGAGCCCAAAAGGTGCCCGACGTCGGTGAAGCGTATGGTCACCGATTCATTCACCTGTATCTTGCTTTCATATTCGCAGGGGCGCAGCAGCGTCATGAGCCCCGTTACGTCGTTAAGATCGTAAAGCGGCTCGACGGGACCTTCGCCCCGTCGCATGGCCTTGCGCGATTTCCACTCGGCCTCTGACATTTGAATGTGTGCACAGTCGCGCAGCATGATATCCAGAAGCGAGCAGGTAGCCGCGGTGGCGTATACCGCGCCGCGGAAGCCGTTTTTATAAAGCAGCGGCAGAAGCCCCGAGTGGTCGATGTGCGCGTGGGTGACCAGCACAAAATCAAGAACGCCCGCCGCGACCGGCAGTTCCTGATTTTCAAACAGATCCGTGCCCTGCTCCATGCCGCAGTCGATAACACCCTTTTTGTCGCCAACCTCAAGAAGCGTGCAGCTTCCCGTGACCTCGTGGGCAGCGCCCAGGAATGTGACTTTCATGGTGCTCTCCTTACAGATCCGGCGTCCAGCCGTCGGCAAAGCCCGTATCCTGCACGGGACGCGTGAGCCCGACGTAGTAGCCGGCATAGGTCAGATCCATGTACGGCAGAACAAAGAACTGAACGAAAAGGCCGAGGCCTATAATGTCGAGTATCTGCGCGAGCACGGACGGGCCGATGAGCGAGGCAAGCTCCGCGCCGAGATAGTCTGCAAGGCCGATGAGCAGCGCCCAGCCGATAAAGCTCAGATCCATCACGAACAGCTCACCCTTATGTCCGGCCATGATGCGCTTGCTTTCCGATATGCATTGCAGTGCACTCATCTCCGGATGCTCAAGCAGCAGATACAGCGCCTGGCGGTAGCGGTAGAACGCGATAAAGCCCGGGATTATAAACAGCAGCGACCACAGGAAGATGAAAATACCCTCAAGGATGTACAGCCAGATGACGCGAAAGAACATAGCAAACGCGTCGAAGAGGTTCCAGCAGCTTGCCTCCATGCCGCGTACCGTGCGCAGGCAGAAGATCGTAAAGCCCGCGCCGAGGATCAGCGTTACTATTTGTATGGCAAGATCAAGGATCGCCGCGCCGGGGGTGGGCATAGCCTCCTGTATGGCGTAGGCAAACTGATCGGGATCTATATAGCTGTTATATTCGTAGCTCCCGTCGCTGAAGCCAAAGTTTATGCCGAACTGATCGTACACCGACTGAAGCTCTATAGACGAGCTGCCGACGAGCTTATACGAAAGGAAGCTGAGCACCGCAAGAATCAGAAGATAGATGATCGCGGTGACAACAGGCTTGGGTCGGGCAGTCCTTATAAGGGTTTTTGACTGCGCCTTAAGTTGTTTTCTGTCCATATGCCAGACCTCCTGATAATTATGCTGCAATTATAGCATCTTTGCGCTCAAAATAACATAGCTGCCGCGAAAAAATATTAAAAGCCCGGAGAAAGAATTATCTTGACAACATGAGCAAGGAATGCTATTATTATCAGGCATTAAATGCGCGAGTGGTGGAATTGGCAGACTCGCTAGATTCAGGTTCTAGTGCTCACTCCGGGCGTGCGGGTTCAAGTCCCGCCTCGCGCACCATAAAATAAGACTCGAAAACATCAGTTTTCGGGTCTTCTTTGCGTTTTCGTGGACTTTTCGAACGATTTGCTTTTTGGACAATTTGTCAAAGATTATGAAATGCACCCAAAAGTGCGTCCAAAGCGCAAAGACTTCAGTCTGCATAAATGCTGTTCATTATCTCCGATGTGTGCCTTTTTGTCTCATTAAAGCATCGAGTATATATGTTCATGGTAGTTGTTATATCCTCGTGCCCCAGAAACTCCTGTGCCTGCTGAGCCGTCGCACCTTTTGCTATGAGCAAGCTTGCCGCCGTGCGCCTCATATCATGTGCGCCCACTCTGGGCAAGCCGCAAGACTTTGACAGCTTTGGTGCTATTCGTGAAACATATTCAGGGCTTACGTCACGCCCGTCTGCGTGACAGCACACCTTGTCAGTCTTAAGCCCTGCGGCTGCCTGCTGATCTTTGAGAGATTTGAAGTGCGGTATCGCCAAAACTGTACTTAGAGTTATGAATAAATACAATTTGCTGCCAGCTGTAGGCAGAAAACGGTATATTAAAGTACGGAGAATCTCTGCTAGATATTTCGTTGCTGAAATGCTTAACCAAAAGTGGATGACGGATAACTATTACATCCGTACCGGACAAGGTTTACTTTATTTTTCTATCATTTTAATTTAGAAAAACGGCAATACTATCAAATGTATTATGGAAAAGGTCAAGTCTTTTATTATAAGAGACGGACGTGTCCGTAATGCAGTATATAAAATGATTTTTTGCAATTAATGAAGCAGTAGAGTTGATTTCAGAAACTATATCCGCAAGAAATGATAACATATCAGAGCATGTTTCACCGTTTGTAGCCTTTGCTTTCAAAACATTCATTTTTTCTATAGAACAAGAAAGTTTCATCAAGACTTCTTCGTTATTATGATGATTAAAACTATTTTCTAATAATTCATCATTGGAATAGATAGAAAATGACATAAAAAGTCCCCAAAAACAGTGAATATAGAATCCCCTCTGCAGAAAAAACTGCAGAGGGATTTAAAAACGAAAGAAAGTTTAGAAACAGAAAATAATTAATAAAGCTTGTTCTCAAGAGTGGTAGCCAGAACTTCAGGAGGATCGACTTCAATCATTTTAAGCGCACCGGAGGGGCAAGTTTCAACACAGTTGCCGCAACCCATACATAAGCTCTCTTCAACCTTATATGCTTCCTTGCCAAGGACAGGGTCATATATATTCTTTATTGCCTTAAACATGCATCGTTCGCTGATGCACTTACCGCATCGGATACAAATATCCGGGTTTACGTTAGCGCGGAATCTTGATTTCTGCACATAATCAGACGCGGCAAGAGGTGTTTCCAGGCGCATGTAGTTTTTAAAAATGCCACAGTAGCGCACGTCACAGTTACAAAGAATATTGGAGAAATTTTCTATCGTGTCACCGACTCTGCCGGTTTGAAGGACGGGGTGCCTCTTGCCTGCTGCCTGCACCAGATCGAATGTTTCCTTCCAAGAATATGGTCTGGAAGCACCCATGTTGATAAGCTGGGTAGCAGCTTTATTTGCCTCAACGCATACATGCATGTCACAGTGAGCTTCTTCAACTCTGAAACGGCAAGGACAATTCTGCACGGTAAGTTTCTGACGTGTCATGAGGACGGTTTTGTAGTTTTCAGTGGGCTGAAGATTGGGGAAATCTTTTACAGAGTCGTAACGGGGGATTACTCGTGCGGTTGCAGTTGGTTTGCCGGCTGCCTTTGCAGCCTCGATGGTTTTATCCATATAGGGCTGCATCTCTGTTGCCAGATATAGGTTGAGACACTCATAATATGCTCTGGGGAGACGCTCTGCCCAATAAGGATTTGGTTGTAAGTCAACCCACTCAATACGGTCTTTCTGTAGTGAAGGACCATATACGGGATCAGGCTTTACTTCACCTCCAAGGTAAGCCCTCACCAGAAAGTCCTTAATATCATAGAGATCGAGACCAACCTTATCAGCAAATTCCTGGGAGACGCAGAGCTCTCCGAGTTCGGGTTTCCAGTTTTCGTCTGGCAGTGCGCAAAGAGTCTTAACTTCCTGAGCGCTATATTTATATGCAAGTAGCCAAGGAAGAAATTTAGATCCACCCACTGCTTTATTATCAATAAGAGCAGCGACCTCAAAGAAAATAGGATCTATCTCCGCACCCAGTATTTCTCTGACTTGAGTATGCATTTCTTCTATCATAACACTAACCTCCTAAGAAATATTTTATTAACTAAAAATGCTTGCTTAAAATATATCAAAAAATAATAATTGCGGATAGATTGTATATGCACAAATAAGAGGAGGTGTATTCTTGCAATATGCACGATAGCATACGCAAGAATACACCTCCCTAAATATTTTTGTGCGATAGTGCCAAAACTCACTCAATCCGAGCAATTTTGGCAACTATTCAACGGGTTTTATCAACATCATCCAAAGCCAGTGGACATCAACCTACATCAAACCTCATCGATTCGTGCGGCTTACAGGCAAAAATGGGTACAGCAAATAGAACGTCTTGCTTTCGCTATGACGGCCTTGTGCAAAACCCAGTCCTCCTGCGGCAGCAAACCTCCCATGTCTAACAGGATCATCCGCTCCCGGCGGCATCCTCAATTCCTTCGTTCTGCCTGTCCACAGTTGGGTGCCGCTGATGCTCCTTCGCGGGATTGTTGTCCCCTGGTGTAACTCTTGGCGGCTACCGGCTCTGTATTTGTTGACCTTGCATTCCTGCTCCCCGGCACCATTGAACTGGCGGACGCTTCCCGGTTACAGGGTCTTCTTGTGTCAGGCTGTCGCTAACATCGGATGAATGATATCTGTCCTCAGCTTCTGTGGGTCATAATCCACGCCACGCTTGAGGATGGCATAGAACACCCGAATCAGCTTGCAGCCCGCTGCGATGATGGCCTGATTGCCCTTAAGCGAATTCTTCCGCCTGGTCGTGAAGTATTCATACACATCACGGAACTCGGCGTTGCTCTGAATCATGGGCAGCATGACCTTAAACAGAATCTTCCTCAGCTTTTTTTCTGCGCGCTTGCTGATGAAGCTTCTGCCGTGATGCTTGCCGGAACTGTTTTCCTTCAACTCCAGCCCGGCCAGCTTCTGAATCTGCTTCGGTGAGTCGAAGCGTCGTATGTCGCCCACCTCGGACAGAAATCCGGCTACCGTGATGAGACCTACTCCCTGAATGGAGGGCAGCTTCTCAGCATATGGCACCTCCAACGTTTCCGCCTCCAGCACCGCCGTGACCTTCGCCGGTTGTACCTGTTTCGCCCTATAATCCTCCAGGAGCATCTGCATTTCCATGCGGGCGCATGCGCCGCCGTCGAGACCGATACTGTTGTGTGCAGCTTCTACCAGGGTCTGCGCCCTCTTCATTCCCACTGCACGCAGCTTTTTGTCCCGCCAGAGTCGGTTCACTCCCTCTGCTCCCAGCTTCACCACATTCTTAGGCAATGGTGCTGTTTCCAGCACGGTCAGTCCGCTTTCTGCGGAGAAGTTCTTATAGACTGTAAGGTACTCTGGAAAATATATCTTAAGCCAGCGTTTCATCCGGTTCGTGGCGGCATTCAACTCCATCACGATCCGATTCCGGCTTGAGACCGCTTCCCGCAATTCTGCGTAGATCCCCTCCGGGAGATACGGATAGCTATACCGGCCATCTACTGCCAGTTTTGCGATGGTTTTCGGATCTTTCAGATCTGTCTTCTTTGGGCTGTTGTCATCCAATTCCTTGATTTGCTTTACATGATAATGATACGGATTCACAAGAACCAGGTTGATGTGTTGTGCATTCAGATACCGGGCCAGGTTGAACCAGTAGTGCCCGGTGGGCTCACAGCCACAATAATCTGCTCGGCGGATGCCATGTCCTGATAACGTCCCAGATACTCCAGAAAGCCCTGGGAGCCCTCCAGAATATTGCTGAACCGATATACCTTCTTGGACAGTTCCTGCCCACGCCAGTTGAACGCTCGGGCGAAGTTTGTCTCGCTGCCGATGTCCACACCCACAACTAAAGTTCTCTCTGTGACTTGCGCAATCTTGCTGTTCTGTGTATAATTCATGGTGAACCTCCGGTTTGATTGGGTTGTTACATCCGGCCAGATGCACCTCAATCTTATCGCGAGGTTCGTCTTTTTTCAATTGGCGCGTTTTACGAGTTACAGGAATGCTCCTCTTGTTCGCTTAATTATGTTTTCCCAATATTGATGAGATACTCATCAATATAGAAAGAAGTCATCAACTGTTTAAGCAGGACAGGATCGTTATAATCTATGTTACACAGAGAAGCAATTCTGTGCAGCCGATAGTTAAGTGAATTTCTGTGGAGATAGAGATAATCAGCAGTTTTACTCTGGCTGAAGCCAGAGTTGACATAAATCTTTAATGTTTGGAAAAACTCTGTTTCATTAGCAGAATCATATTGCTTTAAAATGGTAAGGGCAGGGTGACAAAAATCCCTGAGGCGAAGGGAAGAAGGAAGCTTTCGCAGCATGACAAAAAATGAAAAATCTGCGTAGTTGCAAAGCGGATGAGGATAATCCATTGCTTTGGCACATTCAATGGTATCTTCTATCTGAGCATAATGTGTCGTCAGCTCTGTTATATCGCTGAAAGGGCTCGTCATGCCAACGAAGAGATGCTCTCTCAGAGCATATTTTTTTAACTCAATAATTCCTTCGCTATCTGGGGTAGCCTTATCTGCAGGAAGGATGATAAGAACCTTATTCTGATGAATCATAGTAATTGCAACAGGGAAAAATGATTGAATTTTCTCATATATAGCGGAAAAAAGGAATCTGTCATCTCTATAATACTTTGGTTGAACAAGAAAAAGACACATATTTTCGGGGAATGTTATATCGCTGAGCTGTACTCTTTCAAGTATTTCTTTTTTGCTCATTCCGGAGAAAATATCTGCCAAAAGTGAGTTATGAGCACTTTTGCTTCTGCTTATTATATTTTGGCTCCTGCTAATGACACTTTTTGCTATATCTCTAATCATCGAAAGAAGCTGTACTGATTTATCGTCGAATGCTGTATCGCCGTATTGAAAAAGGAAAATTATGCCAAAAAGTGAGCCTCCTATGTAAATTCTTCCACTGCGGTAAACCAAATCAGTTGATTCACACCTAGTTGCAAAGGTATCCAAAGCATCAGGAGTTTTGCTTTCATGCAACCGGTGAAGGATGTGATTTGTAAAACCGATTGAGCAATAGCCGTTTCGTATATTTTCCTGCCATGCGACATCCGGAAGATCAAAGGGCTCAGTGTATGCAAGTATATGACCGCGGATGTCCATGATAGCCAAAGGATATTTGATTTCGTTTTTAAAGCGGTTTACAATGGCCATCAGATCCTTGCCCTCTACAAACATATCGAGCATTTCCGCACGATATGACTTTATGAGCATTTGTTCTGACAATTTTTCCTGTACATCATTGAATAGTTTTTCTACTGATATGTTTGATATATGGATAAAGTTGTACAACTTTATCCATTCAGGCGGATTATCATTTCCAACCAGTATCAAATTAGATGCATTACAAGGCTTTTTACAGTCTGATACCCGTCCTATATGAACTAAATTGGATGCAACATCGGCTTTGGCACAGTCCAAGAGCAATGCACAATGTATATCAACATCCGAAATAATGCTTTCTGATAATACGGTGTGTGTGGAATGTAAATATCTGCTTAACTCACTGAAAACCATTGCAAATGAATTCTCCTTTAATTTAATTCATTTAATTCATGTCATGGCACAAAGACCACTATGAATTATAGTGCAAATGGCACTACGAAATCAAGTCTTTTTGTGCAAAATCTATGTTTTCCGCCTGAAACATCAAAGTTATAATTATAACAGGCGAGTACGAAGTTACCTACTGAGTAAAGTAATAAAAACGACGGAAGGAGAAGTTTTATGCCTTATGTAAAACTGTTTGAAAAGGGCAAAATAGGAAATCTATTTTTAAAAAACCGAGTGGTTATGCCAGGCATGGGAACAGGTTTTGCTTCTGCTGGAGGCGAAGCGTCTGACGAGATTATTCGCTACTTTGAGGAGCGAGCAAAGGGCGGAGTAGGCCTGATAATTACAGGCGTTACAAGGGTCGATGAAGAGACAGGAGTTGCGATGAAGTGCCAGCTCCGGGCAACTGATGGCAAGTACATTCAGCGCTTGGAACGTCTTACAGATGCAGTCCATCGCCATGATACAAAAATATTTCTGCAGCTGCAGCACCCTGGAAGAGAGACTCCCGCTGGACTGCTTGGAGGAAGACCCCCGGTTGCGCCCAGCCCTATAGCATGTAAAGTTGTCGGCGATATGCCCAGCGAGCTAACAGTTTCTGAATGTGAGAAGATAATCAAGGAATTTGTTACTGCTGCTGTAATTGCTAAGACTGCACGGTTTGATGGAGTAGAAGTACATGCTGCCCACGGTTACCTAATAAACCAGTTTCTCAGCCCTTATACAAATAAACGCACTGATAAATATGGTGGAACCTTTATAAAACGCATGCGTTTTATTACAGATGTTATTATTGGTATCCGCTACACCTGCGGCCCAAGTTTCCCGATTTCTGTGCGTTTGAGTGCTGACGAGTTCGTTGAGGGTGGTCTAAAAATTGAAGATACTGTTAAGATTGCAAGATATCTAGAGAGTATCGGAGTAGCTGCAATCAATGTGAGTTGTGGCATATACGAATCTGGGCATACCTGTATTGAGCCCAGTTGCTATGAAGAAGGGTGGAAGAAACATCTTGCTACAGCAGTAAAAGCAAATGTGAAGATACCGGTCATAGCAGTAAACCATATTGTCCACCCGGAAACAGCTGAAACCCTGCTCTCTGAGAATGTATGCGACTTTGTTGCAGTCGGTCGCGGCAACCTTGCTGATCCACAGTGGGTTGCTAAAGCTAAATGCGGTAAGGAGCATCTTCTGCGTAAGTGCATAGGTTGCATGCACTGTTTTAAGCTTTCATTTGAGGGGCGGGCAATTCAGTGCACTGTTAACCCAATTTTGGGAAGGGAGACCATTTACGGCGAAGAAAAATATATCAAAAATGGAGACGGCCGTAACGTTGCTGTTATCGGGGGCGGCCCAGCTGGTATGCAAGCAGCGTATGTGCTAGCAAAACGCGGTTTCCATGTTGTGCTATTTGAAAAAGGTGCAGAGTTGGGTGGCAATATGAATTTGGCGGACAAGCCTCCTCACAAGCACCTCATTGAAGAACTAATTGAAACACAGAAGAATGAGCTTGCAAGTGTTGATGTGGAGGTAAGGCTTAATACGGAGGCGACCATTGAGCTAGTGAAGGAACTTGACCCTTATGGAGTTGTACTGGCATGCGGAGGTATAGACATAGTGCCCAATGTGCCTGGCTTTGATAATGCCAATGTATACATGACAGAAGAAGTTCTTTCCGGCAGAGTTCACCTCAAAGGGCATAAAGTCGCAGTTATCGGCGGTGGTGTTACTGGCCTTGAGTCCGCTGAATACCTTTGCGCAGACAATGACGTCACTGTTATTGAAATGGCAAACGATGTAGGTACTGACCTCTACCGCAGTGTTAAAGCACTTATGTTGGCAAGACTGAACAAAGCTGGTGTTAAGATTCTCACAGGACATGCTCTTGAGGGGATTAGCAGAGACTCCGTAAAGTTGCAGATAGTGAAAACGGCGTGCTCCATCGATTTACCCTGTGATACGGTTCTTATTTCCATGGGCGCAAAGCCTAACTACCCCATGGTAGAGGAATTTGAGGCTGCATTTGATAAGGTTATTTCCGTTGGCAATACTCTAAATCCTGGAATAATTGCCGATGCAATGCGTTCTGCTAACGACAAGGCATTTGTTTTCTGAAAGGAGGAGCATATGAAAGACTTTAAAGGAAAAGTAATGGTAGTTACTGGCGCTGGCAACGGAATCGGAGCTGAGATTGCCAAAGAAGGCGCTCTCCGAGGAATGAACTTAGTGCTTAACGACATCGACGGCCTCTCTCTTCATAAAACAGCACTGGAACTGCAGAAATTAGGAGTGCAGATTGTAGAGGTTAATGCGGACATCACACTCTACGAGAGTGTAAGGCATATGTACGACGTTGCAATGGAAACATTCGGCAGAGTTGATATCCTTATTAACAATGCTGGCGTAGCTGTAAGTGGCCCTATATGGATGCTCCCTGTACAGGACATAAACTGGATAACGGAAGCAAACTTCCTTAGTCATGCCTACGGAATGAATGTGTTCTTGCCTAAGATGATTGAAGACGGGAATGAGTGCTGGGTGCTTAATGTATCATCCGGTGCAGGAGTTATGATAAGCGGAAGTGCCTGCATGTATCATTCTACCAAGTTTGCGGATGTTGCTCTTGCAGAGACAACATATCTTGCTCTTAAAGATCGCGGCATCAATAATGTACATGTACATGTTTTAGCTCCCGCATTTGTTCAGACCGAAATTCACCTTTCTGACAAACATCGTCCTGAGCGCTACAGTGATATGAGCGATGCTTACTACCAGAGTCAGGAGTACACATCTGGCTTGATAAGAAGTGCCAGACAGGTGCAGGCCGGCATCCCTGTTGATTCCGTTGGGCTTACGGTTTTCAACGCCTTTGAGGACGGCGATTTCTACATCTTCACCCACCCCGAAATGAGGACTGTCGCTGCGCAGAGAATAGACAATATGATTAATGGAAGAAACCCCTGATGGACAGCGGCTGGGATAATTATTCCGTTATGAAAGGGATAGAAAATGCTTGAAGTCATAAATGTAACGAAACGCTTTGGTGGTCTTGTTGCAAACAGTGAAATTTCTTTCACTCTCAAGGAAGGCGAAATCATGGGCATTATTGGTCCAAATGGCTCCGGCAAGACCACCATGTTCAACATGATAACCGGATTTCTCAATCCAACAGAGGGAGATATAAGATTTTGCGGCGACAGTATAGTTAAGTATAAACCCTACGAAATACTAGGATTGGGAATCGCAAGAACTTTCCAAATCACAAATATTTTGCCCAACATCACTGTTGAAGATAATCTTCTGTATGCGTTGTTCTCCCAGATAGATCTTAATATGGCACAGTGTATTTTAAGGGGGAGAAAATTTCGCAGCGAAGAAGCAAAAGCCAAAGAACGCATCAATGAGGTGCTTGAGCTCCTTCAACTCACAGAAATAAGAACGAAGCTGGCAAGCAAGATTCCCCCTGCTGTTCAAAGACGGCTGATGATAGCAAATGCACTGGCCTCTAATCCTAAGCTGATACTTTTGGATGAGCCGGCCGCAGGTACATCTGCTGATGAGCAGTTGGAGTTGGTAGAAATGTTACGTAAAATCCGCGACACCGGTGTGTCAATACTTATTATCGAGCACAACATGAGACTCGTTATGAATCTGTGTGAACACATTGTAGCTTTTGACTTTGGAAAGAAAATTGGTGATGGTACACCAGATGAAATCCGGAAAAATCAGGCCGTGATTGATGCATATCTGGGGGAGGCCAACGATGCTAAAGATTAACAATATTACTGTCGCTTATAAAGGCGTTGAGGTCGTCCATGATGTTTCTTTCAATGTAGAACAGGGAAAGTTCACAGTTCTGATCGGAGCGAACGGCGCTGGTAAATCAACAATACTAAAGGCCATTACTGGTCTGCACCATGCAAGCAGTGGTAAGATATTTTTTGATGGGAAAAACATAGTCAATGAGAAACCCCATAAGATTGCTGCAATGGGTATTGCATTGTGTCCTGAGGGAAGGCAGTTGTTCCCTGATATGCCCGTCTGGGAAAATATGGAGATGGGTGCGTATACTCGCAACAATAAAGCAGAGATAAAAAATGACATGGAAAAGATCTTTGATTTGCTTCCGCGACTGGCTGAGAGGAAAAACCAAAAAGCTCGTACGCTCAGCGGTGGTGAGCAGGAGATGCTTGCAATTGCGAGGGCATTGATGGCAAATCCCAAAATGCTTATTTTGGACGAACCGTCGTGGGGGCTTGCGCCTCTTATGGTAAAAGAGGTCATGACCATGGTGAAACGGATTAACCGAGAAACGGGTATGACTATTCTGTTGGTCGAACAAAATGCCCATGCCGCCCTTGAAAATGCGGATTATGCATATGTTCTGGATATCGGCAAGATTGCCATGCATGGTACCTGTGAAGCGTTACTTGCCGATTCAAAAGTGCAAGAGATTTACTTGGGAGGCAATTAATTTTGTTGTACTGCCGCAATGGCTAAATAACATAAAAAAGGAGAGAAAACATGAAAAAGTCAATTAAACTCATTTCCCTCACGCTGGCACTCTTGATGATATTTGCCTTGTGTGCATGCGGACAGAAGGAATCTGCAGCGGATACTGGAAAAGCAACTGTTAAGATTGGTATTGTAGAACCTCTTAGTGGTTTTGCAGCAGCCTATGGTATTCCCGAAGCAAACGCCATGAAATTGGCAATTGAGCACGTCAACGGAGAAGATGGCTTCCAGGTTGGTGATACTATGGTGAAATTCGAGGCTGTCAGTTATGATGCCCCTGATGTTAAGGAAAGCGTCAATGCAACAAATAAACTGGTCGACAGAGATGAAGTACAGATTATTGGCGGTTGGTGCCATCCTTCTGGTTTCCTAGCTGCTCGTGAGGACAACACCGATGAAGAGCTGCTGTGGATGGTAGGAACTGCAGCGGTCATGCAGATTACCGGATCTGGTTATGACAATGTATTCCGTGTGCGTCCTCCTGGCTTGTTTACTATTGATTGCGTTCCTAGGTACATGTACGAGACTCTCGGCGTTCGTAATCTGGCTCTCATTGGTATCTTCGCGGATGAATCCTATAACGCATCCGCTGAAGCCCTTCAGGAAGGCTTCGAAGCTCTGGGTGGCAAGATTTGCTGCAAAGAGACTTTCTCCTCCAGCGATACAGACCTTTATACTCAGGTTACTTCCGTTTTGGCTTCTGAGCCTGATGCGATATTTGTCTTGGGCACAGTTGAGCAGGCTGCCTTTATCCACAAGCAGGCAAAAGAGCTGGGCTATACTGGTATCCGTAGCGGCCTTGTAGGAGGAAGTGCAAGCCAGTATCTGGCTATCTGCTCAGCGGAGTATTTGGAAGGAGTATATGACTTCCGTCCTGTTGAGGGATCCATTGAAGTCCTTGGTGAAAAGGCTAAGGCATTCCACGATGAATATGTTGCAAAATTCGGCGAAGAACCCAACCCCAATGCAATCTATGGTTATGAGCAGATCATTGCTCTCGCAGCTGCAATGCAGCAGGCAGGCACCTATGAAGATATGAGTGCCATCAAGGACGCTTTGAGAGCACTGCCCGTTCCCGAGGACTGTGTTAACGGATATGCACCCGTTGATGGCGGCTTCATGTTTGACAAGTGCGGTCAGGCGTATACCTACAACTGTGCTTTCCAGTTTGTTAGCGGTGATTGGAAGTATATCGAAGAGCTTCCGTCTGATCCCGATGCATTTACTCAGAAACTCATTGATTACAACGGCTGATGCAACACCGTATAGCTTAAACGTGTGACTCAAATGTCCGGGGCGAAAAACGCCCCGGACATTAGAAGAGGTGATAACAAATGACTGTTTTTCTTCAGCAATTAATTAATGGCCTTGCTACCGGTAGCTATTACATGCTTTTGGCCGTTGGTCTTTCTATCATTTTTGGTATTCTGGGCATATGCCATTTTGCTCAAGGTGCAGTAGCCATCTTGGGTGGATATGCCTGTCTTTACTTAATGAATTATTTACAGATCGACTTTTTCCTTGCAATTTTCATCAGCATGATAGTTGTTGGTCTGGTAGGTATGATTGTATGTAAAACCGCATATGGCACTGTACTTGAAAGTAACTCCGTCAATGCATTTATTATAGCATTGGGCCTTTCTACAGTTATTGAAAATCTGATGACTATTTTTATAGGTGCCCAGCAGGTATCTATAAAAACCAGCTATACAGATGTTATCAGGTTAGGTGATAATCTGAGTATCAGTGAAATTCGTGTACTTATCATTGTAGTTTCGTTTGCCTTGGTACTTGCCCTATATCTCTATATGAAGCATGCAAAGTTTGGAAAAGCAATTCGTGCTATGTCTCAAAATAAGGATGCCAGCAAGCTAATGGGTATTAACACATCTCTTATTATCTCTCTGGTCTTCTTTATAAGCTCTCTAATGGCAGCTGTGTCTGGAGCGTTTATGGGCGCGCAGTTCTCTATTTACCCTTCATCTGGAACAAACGCAATAATGAAGGGCTTTGCTGTGTTAGTACTAGGCGGCCTTGGAAGCTTCCAAGGCGCAATTGTAGGAGCGATGATAATTGGGGTTGTAGAGAGTATGGCTGCAATGTATATATCTTCTATATTTAAGGACATGTACTGCTTTGTCCTGATGATAATTGTCTTGTTGATTTATCCTAAGGGACTTTTTGGCGGCAAGGAGAATGTGAAGTTATGAAAAAATACGGTAAACTCTTTGCTGTGCTCGCAGTACTTCTTGTTTTTTTGCTTATCCCTTTATTTGGGGTTAAGAAATACTACATGCATATTCTCATTTCTGCTTTAATCAGTGTGATAGCAGCACAAGGATTGAATGTAATTCTGGGGCTTACCGGGTACTGTTCTATTGCGCATTCTGCTTTTTTTGGAATGGGAGCGTATACTAGCGCACTGCTGGCTGTTAAGTTGGGCATAAATCCTTGGGCTTGTATTCTATTTGGCGTTGCTGCTGCCGTTCTGGTTGGTGTCATAATCGGCGTGCCATCACTGAAAACCCAAGGAACGTATTTTGTTATAATAACCCTAGCATTTGCTACCATCTTCTATATGCTGCTGATTTCTCTGTATACCCTCACAGGAGGAGAAAGTGGAATGCGTGGCATCCCTTCACTCCCAGGATTCTTTGGCATTGACTTCAGTGATAGAAACACTTTCTACTATTTTGCCCTCCTGTTTGCCGTTCTTGCGACCTTCATATGCTATAGAATCAAAAACTCCAGATACGGGCGCGCACTTCTAACCATAAAAGCAAACGAACAACTAGCTCAGGCAATGGGTATTTCTACTACGAAATACAAGCTCTCTGCTTTCCTGATAAGTTCAGGCTTTGCTGGGTTTGCAGGCACTCTGTTTGCTTTTTATGCAAACTTTCTATCTCCTTCGTCTTTCTCAACGGCAATGTCAATGAACATGACGCTAGCTCTTATCCTTGGCGGTGTTGGCTCAATTTCTGGACCTGTCGTGGGTGCATTTTTGATGGAGTTCCTCCCTGAACTGCTTCGTGTTGCAGATGAGTGGCGCATGGTTATCTACGGACTTTTCCTAATATTGATAATCATATTCATGCCTCTGGGTATAGTGAACCTTGTTAAGAGGGCGTATCAGTGGACACTGGGGTTGTTCGCTTCAATGAATAAAAAACAGCGTGCAGAATAACTGCGTATTTATGAATGATTATTATTTAAACCACTTAGGAAAGACCAAGTTGAAAACGTTTTTCATGGTCTTCCTTTTAAGCCGGAATAGGAGGATGCATGAAATACATAATGTCATTGGATCAGGGGACAACAAGTTCCAGATGCATTCTGTTCGATAGAGTCGGCAATATCTGCGCCTCCGTGCAGAAGGAATTCCGGCAGATTTATCCGCATCCGGGCTGGGTAGAGCACGACGCCAATGAAATTTGGGACACCACGCTGGAAGCCTCCCGGGCGGCCATGGCTAAGTTAGGTGTGGATGCTGGTTCCATTGCCGCCATCGGCATCACCAATCAACGTGAAACCACCGTTATATGGGATAAGGAGACAGGGGAGCCTATTGCCAACGCCATCGTATGGCAGTGCCGTCGCACTTCGGATATTGTTGACGACCTGGTGAAGCGTGGCTACGGCGATATTATTCGCTATAAGACGGGACTTGAGCCTGATGCCTATTTCTCCGGCTCCAAAATCAAATGGCTGCTAGACAATGTCCCGGGTGCAAGAAAACGGTCCAATGCCGGCAAGCTGCTATTTGGCACCATCGACACTTGGCTAATCTGGAAGCTGACGGGAGGAAAAGTCCATGTGACTGACCAGACAAACGCGAGCCGAACCATGCTTTACAATATCCGTACGCTCTGTTGGGATAAGGAACTTCTGGAGCTACTGGATGTACCAGCGTGCATTTTGCCGGAGGTAAAGCCCTCCAGCCATGTCTATGGAACCACCGAATTTGAACTTTACGGGGGCGAGATCCCTATATCCGGCGCGGCAGGAGATCAGCAGTGCGCACTGTTTGGCCAGTGCTGCTTCGAAGCTGGCCAGATGAAGAACACGTATGGCACCGGTTGCTTCCTGCTGATGAACACCGGTAGCGAGATAGTGAAGAGCAAAAACGGTCTTGTGGCCACCATTGGTGTGGGCTACGAGGATCATGTGGAGTACGCACTGGAGGGCAGTATCTTTGTTGCCGGCGCGGCGGTTCAGTGGCTGCGTGACGAGCTAAGTGTGATTTCCTCTGCCGCTGAAAGCCAGCAGTATGCCGAAAAGGTACCTGACACTGCGGGCGGCTACGTTGTCCCGGCCTTTACCGGTCTGGGCGCTCCATATTGGGCTCAGCACGCGAGGGGATCGATCATGGGTATCACTCGCGGGTTTTCCCGCGCACATCTGATCCGCGCAACATTGGAATCGCTGGCATACCAGACTTATGATATTGCCCGTGCCATGGAGCGTGATTCTGGCATTCGTATCGCGGAACTGAAGGTAGACGGCGGAGCCTGTGCCAATGACTTCTTGATGCAATTCCAGGCTGACGTTATGGGCTGTGATGTATATCGTCCCAGATGCATTGAGACCACGGCTCTGGGCGCTGCATATCTTGCTGGTCTTGCTGTGGGCTACTGGACGAGTCTGGAGGACGTTAGGAACAACTGGGAGATAGATAAGGTGTTTACCTTTAAGATGGAGGAGGAGCGCCGCGTGGAGCTTCTGGACGGCTGGCATAAGGCTGTAAAATGCGCCCTCACCTGGGCAGAAGACTAAAAGAATACTGGGGGTACCAAGAGTTATGCGCAAGTTTATTGCAGACTATAATTGAATTAGGCCAGTCGGCAACGCAGATACCATCCCAAACTTTGTGTAAACCTCCAATGTGGTGTAGAATAGAAGCACCACATTGGAGGTAATTATTATGGCCAGAAAGAATCGCACCCCGGAAGAAAATGCACGTCGGGAAAAAATCTGAGAACTGCTGTATATGGCGAACATATGCAGCATGGAGGATATCCAGAGCCTGTTCAAGGAAATCATTGCCGAGTTCATGGAAAATGGCCTGGAGGCAGAGCTGGATGACTAACTTGGCTACAGCGAGTATGACTACAAAAATAAGGACACGGACAACAGCCGCAACGGTCACAGCAGCAAAACACTGCGGACCAGCTTTGGTGATGTGGAAGTGTCCGATACAACCGTAAGCCGCATTACAGATAAGATCCTACCCATCGCAAAAGAATGGCAGCAGCGGCCTTTGGAAAGCGTATACGCAGTGGTTTTCCTGGACGCCATCCACTATCATGTCCGCAGTGAGGAACAGATCGTCAAGAAGGCTGTCTATATTGCTATTGGCATCAATCTGGACGGCAGTAAGGACGTTCTGGGTATGTGGGTCGGTGAAAATGAGAGCGCCAAATTCTGGTCAACCGTACTCAACAGCTTGAAAAACCGGGGCGTTGAGGATATCTTCATCGCTTGCACGGACAATTTGACCCCAAAATCTCTCAGCCCTGACGGGACAACTGGCCGAATCTCAGCACCTATTTCAAGTACCTCCAGGGGTTCACCGCCTGACCTATACGACCAATACCATCGAGGGCTTCAACCGTCTGCTTCGGAAAGTGACCAAGGCAAAATCCGTGTTTCCCCCGGATGACAGCCTGCTGAAAATGCTGTATCTTGCCATGATGGATATTACAAAGAAATGGACTGGCAGACGGCAGGACTGGAGCGTAATTAATGCGCAGCCGGCTATGTTCTTTGCGTATCGTATGCCGGACTGAGCGGCTGCATACCGGCATGTCAAGGGTCGAGATGGACGTAGGCAACGCCTCTGCCCTTGACATGCCCTCAAACTACTATTAGTTTGTAGACAAGGCGGCAGCAGCTGGCGCCGCTCCCGCCTTGAAATATTTTGACTCTATTTTACACTGCCCGGCAGTGTTTACACAAAATTTGGGACAGACCCGAATAAACAACTCGGCTTGTTAATGCGTCCAAAATGCGTCCAAATTCTCTTTGTATACTATCGTCGATGATCATGCTATGTTTTGACAGCGCGGTGTTTTAGGCTTGCTTCAAAACCGCCCATTATTATTGTGGGAACAAAACCATTCAGGTTCTAGTGCTCACTCCGGGCGTGCGGGTTCAAGT